>WOR8_10009847_pt1 | contig 20574 bp, 21 predicted proteins | sample DeeMarSeWOR38_10_FD_19890 | JGI IMG/M metagenome (IMG submission 19890) | reverse complement strand
AGCCGCTTTTTCCTCGCCGGTCAGGGTAATCTCAATAATTTCCTCGACGCCAGCGGCGCCTAATTTAACCGGAACACCAATAAACAGGTCCTTTATACCGTATTCGCCTTCAAGATATACGGCGCAGGGCAGGATTTTCTTTTTGTCTTTAATAATCGACTCTGCCATTTCAACCGCTGCTGATGCCGGTGCGTAATAGGCACTGCCGGTCTTCAGCAAGCCGACGATTTCAGCGCCGCCGTTGCGCGTGCGATCAACCAGGGCATCAATGCGATCTGCTGTCAGCAATTCGGTGATGGGAATCCCGGCGACGGTGGAATATCGCGGCAGAGGAACCATGGTGTCGCCGTGTCCGCCCAGAACAAAGGCATGGGTGTTTTCAACAGAAACATTTAGCTCCATCGATATAAATGCTCGAAAGCGGGCTGAATCCAAAACCCCGGCCATGCCGATCACACGCTTTTTATGAAAACCACTCGCGCCAAGAGCCACATGACACATCGCATCCAGCGGATTGCTGACGATAATCAGAATTGAATCCGGCGATAAGGCCGCAACCTGCTGGGTGACAGTTTTGACAATACCCGCATTGGTGCTGATCAGATCATCGCGGCTCATTCCCGGTTTTCTCGGAATGCCTGCGGTAATGATGACAATGTCGGAGTCTTTGGAGGCATCATATACATTGGCGCCTGTCAGCCGGGCATCATGTTTTTCAATCGGTGCCGCTTCGGTAAGGTCCAGGGCCTTGCCTTGGGGAACGCCTTCAATAATATCGATTAACACCACATCACAAAGCTCTTTTTCTGCCAGCCGCTGTGCGGCGGTCGCGCCGACATGTCCGGCTCCAATCACAGTGACCTTTTTGTCCATGAGATACTCCTTCCATTACGGATTTAAAAATAGGTTGCAGCAAAGAAACTTTGCCTAAAGCCTGTCGAATTTCCTAAAAAAGGCCCGATGGTTAGCGTTATTTGGAATATTGTCAACCGATTTATCTGATCGTCAAATGTTGACAGGAAGCCCATAAATAGGGTAAATTATTATTACTTCAGGCAAATTTAGGCTTTTTTTCAGATTGACAAAATAGCCTTTGCTAATAGAAGCGGACAATCCTTCGGTGCCCGCCGATTTTCTGGGGTTTAACATCGCTAACTATTCTATTTCTAAAGAAAATGTGGTTTTGACCCGATAGTAGTATTGCAGGACCTTATACTATCGAAATCACTTTTATTCTATTTATGGCTATTGTTAATCTAAAAAAAAGACAGATTGAATGCAAAATCGTTTATTACGGCCCCGGGCGTTGTGGCAAAACCACGAACCTCGAATATATCCATAAGAGTTTTAAAAATCAAGTGATGGGAGAAATGGTCTCCATTAACACCGACGGGGACCGGACGCTCTTTTTTGATTTTTTACCGCTGAATCTGGGCAAAGTAAGGGGATGCGACCTTCGCGTTCAATTATACACGGTTCCGGGACAGGTGCGCTATAGTTCTACCCGCAAGCTGGTGTTGAGGGGGGCTGATGGTATTATCTTTGTGGCCGATTCGCTGGAAGTTCGCCGCGAAAAAAATATGATGGCCCTCAAAGACCTGGCGCAAAACCTCAAAGAATACGGCCTCAGCATTTTCAAGGTACCGCTGGTCATGCAATTCAACAAGAGAGATCTTGACGGAGAGAATATTTCCATCATGGATCTTAAAAAGATGCAGCAGGATCTCAACCGTCAATTGAAAGTTCCGTCTTTTCCCGGCAGCGCCTTGAAAGGGGAGGGTGTCGGTAAAACGCTGCATGCCTGTTTGAAGCTCGTGATGCTGGCGGTTCAGAAAGAATTGAGTTAGGCATTTGTTCAAAGCATGAATAACGACGTGTCGCTATCAGGAAGCCTGGATTTTCTGAATTTAGGCGAATTACTGAACCTGCTTGGCACCAACGGCAGCACGGGTGTGTTGCGCATCAAAAGCGGGCACACATCAGAAGCCGGATTGGTGTATCTGGATAAAGGGAATCCAATCAATGCAGTCAACGGTTCGCTGACCGGGCTGGATGCCATTTTTTCCCTTTTTGGCTGGACCGCCGGCCAATTTGAATTTGCCCAGGAAACGGTCAGCTGCGAGAAAGCGATCACCAAAAGCCGCATGGAAATCATTCTGGACGGGCTCCGTTTGCTGGATGAGGGCAAGATCGAAAAACGAGGCCCTGCCAAACCAGACACGCCCTCCCAAAGATCCACGCTGGTCGATTATTCATATGTTGTCGACGAAGAAGGATTTTATGATGGTGATGAGATCGTTCAGGAAGGCAACCATGGCGATTGGATATGGGTGATCCTGGAAGGTACGGCTGAGATCATAAAACAGGCCAAAACCGGACCGGTCGAGCTGTTGAGGATCGGCGACGGTGCGTTTCTGGGCAGCGTCGCGGCTCTGATTTCCGGTGGCAAAGTGCGCAGTGCAACCATCAAGGCCGTGGGAAACGTGCAACTGGGGATGCTGGATTCGCAGTTGCTGGCCAATGAACTTGCCAATGTGTCAGCTGAATTCAAAGGCCTGTTAACCAGCATTGATTCGAGGCTGAAACAGGTGATCGAGATGGCGGTTGCGATTAAAAATAATAATAACCATCTAGATAGTTTAATAAAAAATAAAAAACAACTGATGAAACAGGGCCAAAACGAAGATCGACTGTTCACCATCAAGGGGGGAGAGGTCTTTTGGATATGGGCCATGAACCGTATTCCGCCGCGGTATTTTCATCGAATGATCTCAGGCTGGCGGCTGTTGACTCTGAAAAGCTGAAATCAGAGCATGAAGGTCTATCTTCTACCCTTAAAAATATTATTGAACATCTGGCGACTTCAGTTTCCGTAACCACTCTGGTTAGCTGCGATTTCAAAAAACAACAGAAAACACGCTCGCATCAGCTCACTGAATCTCTCATACGTATGCCTGGATGAAAATAACCAGATTATCAAGCAAGGGATGGGCAGGTCCCTGAACGTGTCCGAATCCGGCATCCTGCTGGAAACCCATTTTCCCATCGATGACCAGCAAACCGTCATCCTGACGCTCGGATTGGAGGAGGACCTGATCGACATAAAGGGACGACCGATACACAGCCATACAAACGATGAGGGAAAATATGAAGTGGGCATCGAGTTTCTCGAATTCGATGCAAAGGCGCGCAAAGCACTTAAGAAATTTATCGCGGCTTTTCAAAAAAAGAATAAATAAACGAACGACAAAAAAATGCGACGATTAATCACCTGCCTCTTGACCTTCGCCTCATTATATCCCATATAAGTACATCCAAGTCTTGTCCGCCGGTACCTTTGTGCATTTTCGTCAATTTTTGCAAATTATTCTAATTTTACGTATTATTCCAATTGATTATACCGCTTTCCACAAACATGTTTCGAAATTCGGAAATGCGGCATAAAAAATATACCAAAGGGAGGAACGAAAATCATGAGTAAGGCCGTCAATGAGACCGATTTTCCGGAATTGCAGCTTTTAAAACGCGGCAAGGTTCGCGACATTTACGATCTGGGAGAACATCTTTTGATGGTGGCAACAGACCGTATTTCCGCCTTCGATGTGGTTATGCCGGATCCGGTTCCCGACAAGGGAAAGATCTTAACTCAGATTTCTTTGTTCTGGTTTGATATCATGCAACCGCTGGTTGAGAATCATGTTGTCGCCCGGGATGTCAATCAATACCCGAAGGCTTGCCAGCCGTATGCGGACGTTTTGCAGGGGCGCAGCATGCTGGTCAGAAAGGCACAACCCCTGCCGGTTGAATGCATCGTCAGGGGCTATATTTCCGGCTCGGGCTGGAACGAGTATTTAGATTCGGGCAGTATCTGCGGCCCAGCAATTGCCAGAACCCATTTTCACGCCGTCGACCAAAGCCGAACTGGGTGAACACGATATCAATATCGACTTTAGCGAAACCGTCAACCTTATCGGCAAGGCAAAGGCAGAAAAGATACGGGATTTGAGCGTGGCAATTTACAAAAAAGGAGCCGACCTGGCTGATCAAAAGGGGATCATCATTGCAGATACTAAATTTGAATTTGGCTCGATTGGCGACGATATCATCCTGATCGATGAAATTTTAACTCCGGATTCATCTCGTTTTTGGCCCAGGGAGAGCTACCGCCCGGGTGGACCCCAAAAAAGCTATGACAAGCAGTATCTTCGCGATTACCTGAATACCTTGGACTGGGATAAAAAAGCGCCCGGGCCCCCGCTGCCGGAAGACGTGGTCGCAAAGACGCGCCAGAAATATCTTGATGCGCTGACCCAGCTTAGCGGCACCCGCCATGGACTCTAAATCATCTGACAATCAAAATGGGTCCCATGAGATAATTTCAGAGCATGCCCGAAGCCATCGGACTATTTTGTTGACTGACATTGATTCTGAGGATCAAACATTTCGCATCACCACCCGCAGCGACAACCAAGACCTTCTCGGTTCGATTCAGCGAGTCGGATTGATACAGCCGCCGCTGCTGATTGAAAAATTGGCCGGATATTCGATTGTTTGCGGGTTTCGTCGGATTGCCGCATGCCGCCAATCCGGATGGACCCGTATCACAGTCGGAATTTTAGGAAAATCAGCTGACCGCTTCACAGCAGCCCAAGTTTCAATTGCCGATAATGCCTTTCAGAGATCACTGAATCTAGTGGAGATCTCCCGGGCTTTAAAGCTCCTCGACGATTTTGGCCCGGACGACCCGCAGCGAAGAAATGCGGCGGCGGCTTTGGGTTTGCCGACCAGCTGCTCCGTAACTCCGGACATCAAGAAGATTTGCCGGTTGCCCCAGCCAATTCAGGAGGCAATCCTTATGAATACCATTGATCTGTCGATGGCGCTGGAGCTGGGCGGATTGGATCCGAGAGATGCGGAAGGGCTGTTGTGGCTTTTCGAGCAGCTTAAAGTCGGTTTAAACAAACAGAGAGAATTGCTCCTGTTGCTTAAAGAAATTGCCGAGCGGGAAGATGCGTCCATCCCTCAATTATTAGACACAAAATTCTTGCAGGAAATTCTAAAAAACGCTGAAATAGACAGGGCGGTTAAGCGCCAAAAAGTAAGATCGTATCTGAGGCAGCGCCGATTTCCCGCCATTACAAAAGCAGAATCCGATTATCGCCGGTGGGTCAAGCAACTTAAATTGGGAAGACATATCGATTTGATTCCGCCAAAAGACTTTGAGGGCAATACGTTTAGTATGACCCTGCGTTTTCACAATCGCCTGGGGCTCAGCGATTTAAAAAAAAGACTAGATAAAATTATGCAACACCCCGCGCTTAGCAAAATCCTCGATTGAAAATAAATGCAAATCTCAAAACTATTTATCGACCGGCAAGTCGCCGATCACCCCATGACGCAATCGATCCAGTCTCGTCTGAAATTGCCTTTTGAGACCGTCAAAAACGCACAGCAGGTATATGAAGCCGTTTTATCCGCTTCAGACCCGGTGCAGCAGGGCAAGGAAACCCTTTACTTGACACGAAACCGCGGCGCTTTTTTAAAAAGTTGCCCGGGCACCCGTCATTACATCTGTTGCGATTATCAAATTCTGCACATTGGCAGCTTCTGTCATATGGACTGCACCTATTGCGTTTTGCAGACCTACTTCCACCCGCCCATGCTGCAGTATTTTGTAAACCATGAAGATTTAATGGCGGAATTAGATCAGTTTTTAAAAACACCTAAAAATAAAATACGTCGAATCGGCACCGGCGAGTTTACCGACAGCTTGATCTGGGAGTCATGGACCGATGTATCCCATTTACTGGTTCAGCGCTTTGCAATCCAGAAGCGTGCGGTCCTCGAACTGAAAACAAAAACCACCGCAATAGGTCGGCTGCAAGATCTGACCAGCCTGGCTGCCAGGCTCAAAGCCGCTGCCAGTTGCGAGGCTTGGGGATATCCGCTGGCTTTCCATTTTGATCCCCTGATCCTTTATGATGGCTGCGAAGAAGATTACGCCCGGGTCATAGAAAATCTGTATTCTCATGTTTCGGGCGGCAACATCGCTTGGATCAGTCTGGGCACCTTACGGTTTCCGCCATCGCTTAAAACTATAATTCGGAAACGCTTTCCGGATTCTAAAATTATATACGAGGAATTTATCAAAGGGCCGGATGGCAAGATGCGCTATTTCAAGCCTTTGCGGGTCCAACTGTACCGTAAAATCGTCACTTGCATCCGGGACCATGCGCCGGATACCGTGGTTTATCTGTGCATGGAAGATGATGACGTTTGGCGAAAATCGCTCGGTTTTATACCCGACGATGTTGGCGGGTTGCCGCACATGCTGGATCAAAGTGCTGCCCGGCATTGCGATCTTAAGCTCAGTGGATGAAAGGCTCCTGGCGACTGGCTTCTTGCAGCTGGTCGATTCAGAGACAAGCAGCCAGCGGCCAGAAGCCAGCTGCCAGAAACAAGAAAACCCTAACGATGAAACGCTATCTCACACTAACACTTATCTGTCTGTTATTCATCCAATCTCGACAGACCTGCTGGGCCGATGCCTGGCATCAGGTAAAGTGGGTCATTGACGGCGACACCGTCGTAATAGACGATGGACAAAAGATACGTTATATCGGAATCAACGCTCCAGAACTGGCATCCGACGACCATAAGGCTGAACCCTACGGGGAAGCGTCCAAACAATTTAACGTCCGGTTGGTCGATCGGAAAAATGTTCGTCTGGAATTTGACAAAGATCGCTTCGATCAATACAGGCGGCTGCTCGCTTATGTTTTTTTGAAAAACGGCACCTTTGTAAATAGCGAAGTGCTGTTAAACGGGTACGCCTATCTTTTGCGACACCCTCCCAACCTGAAACACGACTCAATCCTGCTGCAGGCACAGCGGTCAGCCATGGCAGCTAAACGAGGAATCTGGCAAAATTGGAACGAGAATCAATCTCAAAACCGAATTGTCTTTCAGAAAAAATGGGATGCATACTGGGAAGGCTATGCACCTGCGAAACGGTGCATGCCGGTATTTGAAATACCACAAAACTGATTTGGCTCCTGGCTTCTTGCTGCTGGCCGAACCAGAGACCGGAAGCCAGCGACCAGAAGCGAGGAGCCAGGCCTTATTGGCCGCTTCAATTATTTTTTCAGCGATCTGGGCGGGCACTTCATCATAATGGGAAAATTCCATGGTAAACAGCCCCCGGCCACCCGTCATGGAGCGCAGATCTGAGGCATAGCTTAAGAATTCCGCCATGGGCACCTGGGCATTAATCACCTGGTTTTTTCCGGCACTGTCCATTCCCAGAACCCTGCCGCGCCGGCCGTTCAGGTCTCCCATAATATCACCCATGTAATCTTCCGGAGTCGTGATCGACACTTTCATGATCGGTTCGAGCAATGTCGGATTGGCGCCTTCCACCGCTTTTTTAAATGCCAGCGATCCGGCAATTTTAAATGCCATCTCAGAGGAATCCACGGCATGGTAGGATCCATCATCCAGGATGACTTTGAAATCAACGGTGGGAAAGCCGGCCAGTATACCTTTCTGGCAGGCTTCAACAATGCCTTTTTCGACCGCCGGAATATAGGTTTTGGGGATAACGCCGCCGACGATACCGTCAACAAATTCAAACCCTTTTCCGCGAGGCAGGGGTTCAATCTGAATCCAGCAGTCGCCGAACTGGCCATGGCCGCCCGTCTGTTTCTTATGCCTGCCCTGAACCCGGGCTTTGCCTTTAATGGTTTCCCGGTAAGGGACTTTGGGCGTATTCAGCTGAGCTTCAACGCCAAATTTTCGCTTCAGTTTGTCAAGGATGGTTTCAATATGGATCTGTCCCAGCCCGGATAAAAGAATTTCTTTCGTCTCGGCCACCCGATCCAATTTGGCAGAAGGATCCTCTTCCAACAGTTTGGACAGCGAAGTGAAAATTTTATCTTCGTCGCCTTTGGATTTGGCGGTCAGGGCAAATGAAATTAGACTCGGCAGAGGTTCGACGCAGACATATTTGATTTTACTGGTTTCATCACAGAGGGTATCACCCGTCTTTGTCTCTTTTAGTTTTGCCACAGCAACAATGGCTCCGGGTCCGGCCCCTGCCGCTGTTTTTTGTTCTTTGCCGGCGATGGTCAATAACTGGGTGAATCTTTCTCTAACTTCTTTATTGGAATTGAAAAAGTTGCCGTCGCTTCCGAGCTTTCCTGAAACCACCCGGAAGATGTTCAGGCGGCCGGCATAGGGATCTGCAACGGTTTTAACAACAAAACCGGAAAAAGGCGCATTTTCATCCGGAGCCCGTTCGACTTCCTCACCGCTTGAGGAGTCTATGCCGGTTCTGGCACCGCGATCGATCGGAGAAGGCATGCTGGTGGTTAAAAAATCCAGCAAAAGGTCAATCCCGATAATTTGGGTGGCCGAACCGCAAACGACCGGTACGAATATATGCGACAGCGTACCCTTGCGCAGGGCAGCGTTTAAATCCAATATTTTCAATCAGGGCTTCTCTTTCACTTTCGACCAGCTCCTGCATCGCCGCAGGAATGTCTTCTTTTTTGGGTTTGCCTTCGGCATCATACGTGTAGGCCCGATTTCGGATCAGGTCCACCACGCCTTTAAAATCAGCTTCCGCGCCGATGGGAAGCTGCAGAATAATCGGTTTGGGCTCAAAGCTGACTTTGGCGTCTTCAAAGGTTCGATTAAAATCCGCCCGTTCGCGGTCCAGTTTGTTGATGAAGATCACACAGGGTTGTTTGAACTCTCTGGCAAACTCCCATGCCAGTTCGGTTTGAACCTTAACGCCGTCGACGGCATCAATGACGACCACCGCACCGTCAGCCGCCTGCATGCTGCTCTTGGTATCGGAAAAAAAATTCTGGTCGCCCGGGGTGTCGATTAAGTTCACGGTATGGTTCTTCCATTGAGCTCCTCGGGCTCAAAATCCATGGCCGTGTTGCCTTCTTCTACCTTGCCCAATCTTTTAATGACTCCGGACCTGTAAAGCATTGCTTCCGCCAGGGATGTTTTACCAGCGCCCCCATGACCAATTAGTGCAATGTTTCTGATACGCTCCACCTTTTCACTCATTTAGATACCTCTTTCCCTTGTTTTTATGTCGATAAAATTTTTAAACGTGAATGTGTATCTTTTTCATTGAAAAAAATCAAGCCCAAAATAATGTTAGCGTCCGCTTAAAGACGGTTTAATAAGATGAAAAATTCGCGATTGCCTTTGGGTCCGAGCAGGGGCGACGGGAAAACCGGTTGAGGTTTCAGTTGAAGGGTACGGAAAAAGTCCGCCAATTCTGTGACGACCTGTTGATGGATCTGTGGATCCTTCACAACACCGCCTTTTCCGACCTGGCCTTTTCCGACTTCAAACTGCGGTTTTATCAGCGCCAAAATTGATGCCTTGGGTTTCATGAACTGCAAAACGGCTGGAACAACAATTTTAAGAGAAATAAAGGAGACGTCGATGGTAATCAGGTCCACCCGTTCAGGAATCGCATCACCTGACATATGGCGGACATTGGTCCGCTCGATCACGATCACGCGCTGGTCCTGGCGAATTTCCCAGGCCAGCTGCCCATAGCCCACATCTACAGCCAAACTTTGCCGGTCACATTCAGCGGCAGGTTTTGCAAAGCGGCCTCAAGTTTAAGGCCACCTCTGCTGACATAGGCGATATCGCGACCCTTCAATTCAATTTTATCATTGCTGGAGACAGAAAAGCCTGGCTTGTCGACAGGTTGATCGTTGACCATAACTCGACCGGCCATGATCACCGCTCGAGCTCGCGGTCGACTTCTGATCCATCCCTTTTCAACAAGGATTAAATCCAATCGGTGTTTTTTTCTGGGCACTTGGCTCTACGTTGGAAACGGCAGTGTGATGCATCGGTTGATTAAACTGCCTGGCTTTTTGGCCATCCGTTCTGCCGCTTGGAAGAAGAGGCCATCAGGCTTTTGGCGGCCTCCACAATGGCCTCTGCATCGACGCCATACTTGGATCGGAGTAGTCTTTGCGGGCCATGTTCGACAAACGTATCAGGAATACCGATACGTTCCAGCTGAAAGCCGGTGATGCCGGAATCATTTAATTCCTCCAAAACAGCGCTGCCGAATCCTCCTTGACGGACATTTTCCTCAACGGTAATGATGCGCGGAATCTTTTTAGCCAGAGAACAAATGAGCTCGGTGTCCAGCGGCTTTACAAACCGGCAGTTAACAACAGCTGCGGATATGCCCAGCTCGGTCAATTCTGAATGGGCGTCCAATGCCTCGCATACCGATCGACCAATAGCCAGGACAAGAACATCTTCGCCTTCTTTTAATAGTTCAGCTTTGCCGATTGGAAGCGGCCGGATGTCCTTTTCAAGAATTGTCCCTGTGCCGGCCCCCCGCGGATATCGAAGGGCAATCGGGCCATCGTGTTTTAGAGCCGTAATCAGCATCCGGCGCAGTTCGTTTTCATCTTTAGGCGCCATGACCACCATGTTGGGCAAATTTCGCAGATAGCAAAGATCAAAAAGGCCGTGATGGGTGGATCCGTCTTCACCGACGATACCACCGCGGTCGAGGGCGAAAACGACATGCAGCGACTCGAGACAGACATCATGTAAAATTTGATCATAGGCGCGTTGCAAAAAAGTGGAGTAAATGGCAACTACCGGTTTCAGGTTTTCCGTGGCCAGGCCGGCGGCAAACGTCACCCCGTGCTGTTCCGCAATTCCCACATCAAAAAATCTTTCCGGAAACAGTTCCGAAAATTGAGCCAGACCGGTACCTTCGGGCATTGCAGCCGTCACGGCAATAATTCCTTGATCTTCTTTGGCCAGTTGGACCATGGCATCGCCAAACACCTGGGTATAGGAGGGATTCGGGTTCTTTTTATCCAAACAGTTGCCGGTTTCGACTTCAAAACGAGTGCACCCATGAAAATAAACAGGATTCTTTTCAGCCGGCGGATATCCCTTGCCTTTTTGGGTGGAGACATGCAAAAGCACCGGCCCATTTAAGTACTTTATATTATTAAGTATATCAATTAAATGATTTAATTTGTGTCCATTGATGGGTCCAAAGTATTCAAAATTAAAAGCTTCAAATAGCATTCCCGGGGTCACGAAAGCTTTCAAGCTCTCTTCGGTTCTTTTAGCCAGCTGATAGATGTCATCGCCAAATTTGGGCAGCGGAAAGAGGATAGGGCGCCGACATTGGGTGAAATCGACATTTCATTATCATTGAGGATCACAATGAGGTTTTTATCTTTATGGGTGTCTCCGGCCTGGTTGAGGCCCTCATAGGCGATACCGGCGGTCATTGAGCCATCACCAATCACGGCAATGACTTTGGCGTTTTCGTTTTTTAATTCCTTGGCACAGGCGATGCCAAGGCTGGCGGATATTGAGGTGCTGCTGTGACCCGTAGTAAAAGCATCGTAAGGACTTTCGCTCCGCCGGGTAAAACCGGAAATCCCCCTAAACTGGCGCAGGGTATGAAATTGTTCTCGTCGACCGGTAAGCAGTTTGTGAGCATAGGCCTGATGCCCGACATCCCAGATGACCTTATCCCGGGGAACGTCGAAAACATAATGGATGGCAATCGCCAATTCCACGGCTCCCAGACTGGGCGCCAGATGACCTCCGGTTTTAGATACCACATCGACAATGGCCATGCGAATTTCTTCGGCCAGCAAGGGTAGTTCGTCACGCGGTATTTTTTTTAAATCTGTCGGTGAATTAATTTTATCCAATAAAGCCAATTTAAGATTACTCCTTTTTTCACGTTCGCCTGAATTTAAAATCAGGACGTCATCTGCTTTTAATCCCCCATATGGTGAGGGATGCGATTTTATCTTTTTCTTTCGACGATATATCTCGCTATGGCACGCAGCGGTTCGGCTTTTTGATCAAACGACTCCAGCGATTGCAGGGCATTTTCGATCAGCTCTCTGGCAAAGCGTTTAGACTGCTCCAGGCCCAGCAGGGAAGGGTAGGTGCTTTTATGACGAAGTTTGTCGGTTCCCACCGCTTTTCCCATTATGGCCGGGTCGCCTTCAACATTTAAGATATCATCGGTAACCTGAAAGGCAAGCCCAATTTGTCGGGCATAGTTTTCAAGTATTTGAATTTGGTTAAAATTCGCACCAACCAGTTCAGCGCCGCATCTCAAAGACACTTCAATCAGAGCGCCTGTTTTCAGGCGGTGCATGGATTTCAATTCATTCAGGGTCAGCCGGCTTCCTTCCGAATTCATATCAAGCATCTGTCCCTGAATCATGCCGCAATATCCAGCTGCATGTGAAATTAGCTGAATGACGTGCAGCCATTTCGTGGCCTGCTGTTCGTTGCCGGTGTTAATAGAAGACAAAGTTTGAAACGCCAAAGTCAGCAGCGCATCCCCGGCCAGGATGGCGGTGGCTTCGTCAAAAGCCTTGTGACAGGTCGGCTGGCCCCTGCGCATGGCATCATCATCCATGGCCGGAAGATCGTCATGGATTAAAGAATAGGTGTGAACCATTTCAAGGGCACAGGCAGCCGGCATAACATCTGCCAGATCGCCACCAACGGCTTCGGCAGCGGCCCCACATAATACGGACCGAAAGCGTTTGCCGCCGGCCATCAAAGAGTATGTCATCGCTTCAAGAAGGCGCTCTGGCTGCTCGGATGTTTTTAATATGGACTGAAGTGCAGCATTAATCCGCTTTATCTTCTCAACTAGATATGCATTCAAATCAAACATCATATGCTAATCATCAACTGCTTCATCGTCAGGTACAAATGGTTTTTCAGTCATTTGACCCTCTGAGTTCTTGAGCAACACAGAAATCTTCTTTTCAGTTTCGTCCAGCTTTTGAGAACAAAACTTTGTTAGTTTGATGCCTTCTTCGAACTTCTTAATCGCCTTTTCCAGCGGCAGATCGCCATCTTCTAGTTCCTGGACAATACGTTCAAGAAGTTTGATAGATTGTTCAAATGTTTTCTGGGCCATGTTCAGATTTTCCTTTTACCCGGCAAGTTAACGTACCTTTTGCAACCATTACTTCAAGATCCTGTTCAATGGATACAACTCTGGGATCCAAAACCAATTTTAAATCCGGGATGGTTCGCGTAATACTGTAACCCCGTTTTAAAATGGCAGTCGGGCTCAGCGTTTCCAGCTGAATGCTCAATTCACTTAATCTGGCAGCTTTGCGATCTATATTTTTATTATATGATTTCAATAACCTGTATTTATTTTGTTCAACAATAATCTTCAAATTGCGTGCCTGGTGGGTTGGGCTGTGAACCCACAATCGATCTTTCCACCACAGAAATCGTTCTCTGTGGCGCTGCTGCAGAATCCGGATATGACGCATCATTCGAGATGTATAATCATCAATTCGCAAACGCCAATCCGCAATTTTTTTTTGGGGGTCAACCAGTCGTTGCGACATGTCTTTGAGATTAAATCTCAAACGATCAGTGATGTTTACCATCCGGTATTTTAGATCCGAAGAAATGCCATTTAATTTCTGTAATAACTCTATTTTTACAGGAACCGCCATTTCGGCAGCTGCGGAGGGTGTCGGCGCTCTCAAATCCGCCACAAAATCAGCGATGGTATAATCGGTTTCATGTCCAACAGCGGAAATAATAGGAACCTTAGACATAAATATCGCTCTGGCAACGCTGTCGCTGTTAAATGCATGCAAATCCTCCAGGGATCCGCCGCCTCGGGCCAGAATGGCCACATCGACATCTGCCTGTTGATTCAATTTTTCAAGTGCATCAACAATTTCATTTTCGGCGCCTTCGCCTTGAACTTTGACGGCAACAACCTGGATGTTCATATTCGAGAAGCGACGATTGATAATATTGAGCATATCGTGAACCGCCGCGCCAGATGGCGAAGTGACCAAAGCGATTTTATGAGGTAAAAATGGTAGGGCTTTTTTATGTTTTTCATCAAAGAGTCCTTCAGCAGCCAGCTGTGCCTTGAGTTTTTCAAAGGCGATTTGCAGGGCCCCGATACCGGACGGTTCCAGATATTCAAGAATAATCTGATAGGATCCCCGGGGTTCGTAAACACTGAGTCGGCCCATACCGGTAATGCGCATACCGTCTTCAGGCTTAAATTTGAGCTGCCGTTGCTGGTTGCGAAACATCACGGCATTGATCTGAGATTCTTCGTCTTTCAGTGTAAAATAAAAATGACCGGACAAAGGCACTCTAAAATTTGAAACTTCACCCAAGATCCAGACAAACGGAAATTTTTCTTCCAGAAGGTATTTAATGTTGGCATTGAGTTCCGAAACCGAATACACTTTTCGCATCGGTTCCATTTTGCCAAATTCGTCCTGAGAATCGGTCATGTTTTTATCAATAGGGCTGATCATGCTCGCATCTTGCTTGTCTTAGAAGCTGGAATCCTGAGACGGCCCCTGCAAAACGTCTGATAATGGATATTATGTAAACTTTTATTAAGAACTTCGAAAAATGAGTGTTTATGTGAGTCAAAAAACGGTTGCTGTCCCCCCTTTTTGAAAGACCCCTCATTGTTTGTAATTTGGTACCGGATATCGCGCATTTCGTAATATGTCATTTTTTACTGTATTTTTCCAGCAACTCACGCACCGCCGGAATGATGTACATGTCCTCATGGGATATCAGAGATAGATGGCCGGCTAGGATTTTTATTTTTTTTTGCAGCGATTTGTGCTTGTCGATGACAACCCATTTCCTGCCTTTTACGATGCAAAGGCCGCTGCGGACCTTGATGCCCGCATTCTTGAGGTTCTCTTCAGAAACCGTAACTTGCATTCGTTCCGCCAGGTCTTTAAGCTCTTGATACAATTGGTCGGGTTTCATTTGATTTAGGTGCTGCAACCCTTGAAAATGGCAGCTTTTGTGTTATTATTATCAAACATTAAACTTTCATTCACAGGAGGCTTTAATATGGAGTCCATATCAACAAAACAAGCACAAGTCCAGATTCGTGTAAACGATTTTATTCGCAGTGTTTACAACTGGATGGCGATCGGTTTGGCACTAACTGGTTTCGTGGCCTTCTACATATCGAGCACACCGGCGCTGTTGAACCTTATATTTCGCAATCAGATCCTTTTTTTCGGCCTGATTATCGCTGAACTGGCTCTGGTGTTTATTATCAGCGCTCGTGTTCATCGAATGCAGGCTTCAACCGCCACTGCCCTGTTTGTCCTCTATTCGGCTCTAAACGGGGCGACGCTGTCGTTTATTTTTATTGTGTACACCCGTTCATCCATTGCATCAACATTCTTTGTTTGTGCGGCAACTTTCATTGCCTGCAGTATCTATGGCTGGACCACCAAGCGTGATCTGACCTCCATGGGCGGGTTCTTGATGATGGGACTGATCGGGATTATCATTGCATCGCTGGTCAACATTTTTATCCGCAGCTCAGCCATGCACATGATCATCAGCTATATCGGGGTGCTGGTTTTTATCGGTTTGACCGCCTATGATACCCGGGGGCCATTCTGGGTGCCTTGAAATTGTACCTGGATTTTATCAACCTGTTTTTGATGTTGTTGCGAATTCTCGGCAACCGCGAATAGTCTAATTATCGCAGATTATTTTTTAAAAATCCCTACGACATCGGCGATCTGTTGACAGTAACGCCGGGTTTCGTTTTCTTTCAGCCCTTCGACCATCACCCGGCAAAGCGGTTGGGTGCCGGAATAGCGTACCAGCACCCTGCCCTTCTCCCCCAACCTTTGCTCCACCGAACGAATCACGGCCACAATCTCCGGCACATTCTCAATCGCCGGTTTCTTTTTTACATCGACATTCAGCAAAACCTGTGGAAAAACGGTCATTGCGGCACTTAGCTCCGACAGCGGCCGATTGTCCTCTTGCATGATCTGAATCAGCCTGATGGCCGTCATCAGTCCATCACCGGTGGTATGTTGATCCAGAAAAATCATGTGACCTGAATCCTCACCGCCAATAATGGCTCCGTTGGCAATCATCTGTTCCAGCACGTAGCGATCACCGACTTGAGACATTAAATGGTTGATGCCCAGCTCTTTTAAGGCCAGTCGCAGTCCCAAATTGCTCATGACGGTGCTGACGACCAGATTGTTTTTCAACTTGCCTTTGCGCTTTAATGATCGGGCACATATTGCCAATGTACGGTCGCCGCTAATGACCTGGCCCTTCTCATCCACGGCAACCAATCGGTCACCATCTCCATCAAAAGCCAGGCCGATATGCGCTTTTTGCGCGAGGACTTTATCAATCAACCGCTCAGGGTGCTCGGATCCGCAGTTCGCGTTAATATTTTTTCCGTCCGGCTCGATATGGATCGCCTCGACCTGTGCACCGAGATCTTGAAATAACCTCGGTGCAACGGCGTAAGTTGCTCCATTGGAGCAATCCAATATGATTTTCAGGCCGCTGAACGGCCTGGCTTTGGACAATGGTTTTTGCAAAAAAGTGAGGTAGCGCTCAGGTGCATCCTTGAACGTTTCGATCTTGCCCATGCGCTGATTGGATTTACCATCAAGGTGATCGATCTTATTCGTCAGCACGAGCTGTTCAATCTCGTCTTCTTTAGGGTCGGGAAGCTTGTAGCCGGCAGTGTCAAATATCTTGATGCCGTTGTCGTAAAATGGATTATGCGAGGCGGATATGACAATTCCGGCGGCCGCATCGGTTGAAGCGGTCAGATAGGCCACCGCCGGCGTCGGCAAAATACCGGCCAACCAGGCATCGGCACCCATGGAAACAATTCCAGAAACCAGGGCATCCTCAATCATATCCCCTGACTGACGGGTGTCTTTTCCGATGATAATTCTTGCTGGATCGGCCGTGTCACCGAAAATCGAGGCGACTGCCCGGCCGATGCCGAAGACGGCTTCAGTTGTCAACGGATATTCATTTGCAACGCCGCGGATGCCATCTGTGCCAAAAAGTCTGTCCATAAAAGAGGCTACTGTTAAATTGGTTGAATTGGTTATCCTGTGTATCCCCCAAACCAATATAGCGAATAAAACCAATCGAACCAATAAAATCGTTACTTTATTTGAAAGACGGGATTACGTTGAGCGCCTCATTGACCACCGCATCAACAATTCCCTGGAGCCATTGGGTTCCGATAACCGCATCGGACGGCGGCAGACCCTGAATCACGGCAATATAATCCGGGCCGCTTTTCTTGATGCCCTTATGGATTTTTTCAAGAAAAACATCTCGGTTATCCGTATCACCTGTCTCGCTTCGGCGCTGATCGAGCAGATTGTGCACTCGAGACCAGCAGGCCACCAATTCTTTTTTTTGCTGCAAAGCAGCAGACGGCCGGCGAATTGCGGCGGATTTTTGAACTTGGATATCCGTGGCTTCCTGGATCTTGTGACAAAGGGCTTCGAGTCGATTGAGCCGCTCTGAGATTGCTAGATTGACTTTTTCCTTGAGTCCGGCCAGCAGCGACTCTGGAAACGATTCCGAGGTAAACTGAGTGCGTACTTGAAGGTACCATTGACCCAGCGCAATCAGATTGGCAATATAAATAATATTGTTGGTGATCACCCGTTTTTCGTTTCGATACCGACCGGGTTGATAGGTTAAATTGCCCGCTTTCTGGGCGCCGCCATACAACAGGCGTCCAGGCCTGATATCGGCGGTTGATTGAGCATCACTCCTTTAGGCACGTCTCCGATCAAAGATGCCGTTGCTTTGTCCTGGTTGGGTGTAAAGTTAAAATGAACGTAGGAACTGCCCACTTCACTGTGATTTTGGCGACCGGTCCCTCCGGCCATCAGGCAATCGCAAAAATTGATTAGACTTCCCAGGGTGACAAACGGAAAGAGGATCGTATGTTTGGTGCCCACGGTGTGTGCAATGCTCGCCTGTTCCTCAAAAATGCTGGCCTTGCGCACATGCGATCCCGAGCCGGCTTTCGCTTTTGCCAGGAAAACGGCATCTTCAAAAAGACCACCCTTAAGTTCAACCCCGGGTCCGATCTGGCAGTTCTTAATGGTCGCCGGAGCTTCGTGTCCGATCGTTGCGCCTTTTAAAATAAGCGTTGCATCACCAAAGATCCGGCAACCCGCGTAAATCGTCACATCGTTGCCTGAGATTCGATCAACATCAACTTCCGGACCGATTTCGATGCTCTGCGGACAGGCAATTCGGACGCCTTTGGCAATTAACTGCGCTACTTTTGATTCTTTTTGGCGTGTCATGCGGCCTTCAAAATTGTGGTTGTCGAGTCAGCGACCACCCGCACCGCGGGCGGTTTGGATTTTACCGCCAAAGGCGGCAAATGCCAGGGGCGCGAAGTACCCTGAGCGTTGAAAACAACGCGGTGAAACCGGGCGCCAGGCACCCGCCTTGGAGAACCCGGTTAAGACCCGGTTCGATTTTTTTGTTTCACATCATCTTTAATGCGTTTAACATGCCCGCGACCCAGTCCCTTTACTTCGCAGCCCAGCTCAAAATAACGCCGTATTTTTTTATCGTCCAGCACACCGAAACAATCGATGACGGCTGCAGGACGCCCGATCATTTTCACCACCTCGTCGGGTTGTAGCTCGAGGTACTGCTGGTGCCGAACAGCAAAAACAACCGCATGGGTTTCACCCAGTTTCTCCTGGTTGCGGAAAAATCGTTTCATGGAATGATCCGGTGCCGGATAGACATCCTGCTTTTCAAGTTCCCACCAGTGTTTGACATAGGGGTCGTTTACCGCAATTTCTGCTCCCATCTCGGTTAATTTGCGAACGATGATCTCAGAGCCGCTATAGCGTGTATCGCCCACTCCCTGGCGATAAGAGGCTCCCAGCAGTACGACCTTCGAGGCCGCGACAATCTTGCCCATGTTGCGCAGCGCATCCCGAACCTGCTGCGGCACTCTCAAAGAACGCGAATCATTGATGTCAATGGCGGCCGGCGTAATTTTAAACACATCATCCTCAAAGCCCATCAGCGTGTGGTAGGCCCACACACCCAGCCCGCCGTCTTTCGGCAGGCAATAGCCGCCGATACCGGGTCCGGGAAAAATCATGTTGCTATGGGTGGGGCGAACTTTAATGGCTTCGATGACCTTGATGAGATCCACGCCGTTGCGATACACTCCATTCATCTAAAAAGGCCAGGATGGTCGCGCGGTAAGAATTTTCCACGATTTTACAGGTTTCGCTTTCAATCGGCCGGTCAAGTACGGTAAGCGGATATTTTTCCACGTTGAGTATTTCGCCTAAAAATTTGTGCACACGCTCCCGCGCTGCATCATTAGTCCCGCTGCAAACCCGCCAGAAATCGCGCACGGATGCAACATAATCCCGACTCGCAATCCGTCAAACCGCGTTTTTCAAATGCTTTCTTAATGATCGGATAGGCCACATATTCGGTCGTTCCCGGCGGCACCGTGGTTTCAATCAGTACCAGGCATTCGGGTTTAATTTTTTCTCCGATGGTTTTTAGGCTGTCTTCCAGGGCCGCGATATCGGCATGGCCCTGGCGAACATTGCCGAATGTTTCTTTAAAATAGTCACACTGCACATCAACGATGACGACATCGGCCAAACTCAACGCTTCGTAGCTAAAGGTGGCAATCAGGGTTTTTTTCTCTTTGACACAGCGTTCAATCAGGGGTGCGACTTCGGGGTCTTCAGCCTCAACCGGTGCGATGCCTCTATTGATATAATGAATCTTCCAGTAGGATCGGGTTGAGGGCCGCTGCATCCCAATAACAAACTTGTTGGAGCTGTTGCTGTCCGGATCCGTCGAGTCGGCAACAACGCCGGCCATCACCGCCCCGACGAACCCAACGCCCATAACCACAACAATTTCTCGCCCCATCAATCGCTGTTCTTTAACGATTCCCTGTAAACGCTTAAGCTCCTTTTGATAATCTTTTTCCTGTGGCAGCGGGAAAACATCACCGGCCGGGCTAACCGAAACCGGCGTGCATAAACATCTCCATTCTCGTTTGATCGCTGTTAATTTTACTGGCTATTTCAGTTAATTATCATAATTTTCAAGAAGAATATTATCATAAGGCCAGGATAAATCAAACTTAAATTGAGCGCATTCAAAGCCCTTGTTCTTAAAGTTGTGGCTCGAATGTTTGAACCGTCGGTAGGCCGTTGTGAACTAAACAATAATAATTTCAAAATGTTATGAGGCAATCGGTTTTTTTGGATTGAAAGACGGCTAAAATTATGATTTAATTTAATATAATCGGTTTGCCACATCACCGACCCTAATTCATGGTCTATTTGCTTAGAAGGGGTTGCAAAACTTCAGGTGGGGTTTTGAAACCACTTATAGAAAGGAGTTGCGTTTAATGGCACGCATACTTATTATCGATGACGAATCTCAAATCCGATCGATGCTCCGTCTGATGCTGGAAAGAGTTGGATATGAGGTCGTCGAGGCACCGGACGGCATCGAAGGCATAAGAAAATACAGAGAGAAACCTGCCGACCTGATTATCACAGACCTGATTATGCCGAATAAAGATGGCATCGGTATGATCATTGATCTCAAAAAAGAGTTTCCCAGTGTAAAAATCATTGCCATGTCCGGCGGAGGGGTAAATCGTCCTGAAGGATATCT
>WOR8_10002433_pt1 | contig 20574 bp, 14 predicted proteins | sample DeeMarSeWOR38_10_FD_19890 | JGI IMG/M metagenome (IMG submission 19890) | reverse complement strand
GGGACGGTGAGGCCATCCTGCGCATGGTGGTGCTGGATTACTCCTGGCGGGATTGGTGGAAAGGCAACAAGACCTATTTGGAAAAGACAGTGGTGATTGATACCCGGCCACCGGAAATAGAGGTGCTGAGCCGCGCCCACAATATCAATCAGGGCGGGGCCGGACTGGTCATTTTTCGAACCTCTGAAAGCTGTTCGCAAAGCGGCGTTCAGGTTGGGGATAAATTTTATAGCGGCTATGGGGGATTTTTCGCCGATCCCCTGATTTACCTCACCTTTATTGCCCTCGGTTACGAGCAGGGGCGCGATATCGATATGCGGGTCAGGGCGGTGGATCCGGCCGGCAACAGGGCCGAGAGCAGCTTTTACTACCATATCCGCCGGAAGGTATTCAGGAAAGATACCATCAATCTTTCCGACGGGTTTATCAACCGTAAAATTCCCGAATTTGCATCGCAGATTTCCCCGGGTGCTTCGACGTCTGCCGTGGATGCCTTTCTGGAAGTCAACCGGGATCTTCGCAAGGCCAATTACCAGCGGATTGCCGCTGTATGTCAGAAACCCGTTCAACAGATGCACTGGCGGGGCAGTTTTTTAAGGCTGCCGAAATCGGCGACCCGGGCCCGCTTTGCGGATCACCGGACCTATTTTTACCAAGGCAACCCCATAGACAGACAGGTGCACCTGGGCATTGATCTGGCGTCGGTCGCCAACAGTGCGGTGCCGGCCGGCAACGCCGGCGTGGTTGTTTTAGCCGAGTCGGTGGGTATTTACGGTAAAACCGTTATTCTGGATCATGGTTATGGGCTGTTCAGCATGTATGCCCATTTAAGTCAGATCACCGTTAACGTCGGAGACCCGGTGGCCAGGGGCGACAAATTGGGACACACCGGGAGCACCGGAATGGCCGGCGGTGATCACCTGCACTTCAGCATGTTGGTCGGCGACACCTGCAATGGATCCAAAACAATGTTACCCAAAAAATCCAGTCGGCTCAATCCACAACCGGGAAAGAGTGATAAAATATGAAAAAGCATAAGATCAATAAATCCATTCGGGAAATCAACGCCAAAATAAAATCCGGCGACGTGGTCGTCGTCACGGCCGAGGAGATTATTGACATCGTCAAGGCCGAGGGGCCGGTGGAGGCCGCCCGGCGGGTGGACGTGGTAACCACCGGTACCTTTGCGCCCATGTGCTCATCGGGCGCCTTTATCAATTTTGGTCATTCGGTGCCGACCATTAAAGCCTCGAAAGTCTGGCTGAACAGGGTTCCGGCCTACGCCGGTGTGGCTGCGGTCGACTGCTATATCGGGGCCACCGAACCGGTTGAGGATGACCCGCTTAACAAGGTCTACCCCGGAGAGTTCAACTACGGGGGCGGGCACGTGATTCAGGATCTGGTGGCCGGGAAAAAAGTCCACCTTAAGGCCAGTGCTTATGGTACCGATTGTTATCCCAATCGTCTGGTGGAAAAGGAGGTGACCCTGCGCACACTGCCCCAGGCGACCCTGTGTAACCCGAGAAACGGCTATCAGAATTACAACTGTGCCGTTAATTTCACCAAAAAAACGATCTACACCTATATGGGGGCATTGAAACCCAAGGCGGCCAATGCCAACTACTGCTCCGCCGGTCAGCTCAGTCCCCTGTTTAACGATCCGTATTATCAAACCATCGGGCTGGGGACCCGGATCTTTCTCGGCGGCGCTGAAGGGTATGTGACCTGGCACGGCACCCAGCACAAGCCGTCGGTCAAGCGCAACAAAAAAGGGGTGCCGGTATCGCCCGCCGGCACGCTCTGGGTGATGGGGGACTTAAAAGAGATGAGTCCCGAATGGCTGGTCGGCATGAGCCTGCAGGGTTACGGGTGTTCGCTGGGCGTGGGGCTGGGGATCCCAATTCCGTTATTGAATGAAGAGATTGCCGGTTATACCGGCATCTCCCTCCGATGATGATATCGTTACCCAGATCATCGACTACGGCAAGGACTACCCCAACGGCGTTTCCAAAAGCTACGGCCAGGTCAGTTACGCCGAGCTGAAAAGCGGATTTATCAAGCTCAACGGGCAGGAGATACCAACCGTTCCCCTGTCGAGCCTGGTGAAAGCCCGCAAAATTGCCGATATCCTGAAGAAAAAAATTTTACCCTTGGGGAGCCCCAGATGATGTTACCTGGAAAATAGGCGGGCGAACCTTTACATAATTGCTTTCGAAATTTAGTGATTTCCTTCATCACTGGAACGGGTTAATTGTAGATTAATTTAAATCCGAATATCGAAATCCGAAATCCCTGGCCCAGACCGATTGACCATCTTTTAAACTATGAATTTTCTTTATAAGAACAGTTTGGCTTCTATCAGTCAAAACCAATGAGTCGCGTCAGGGCGGGCCGAAACAAATTCGAATTGCAAAAATTCCAATGAGCCACAATGAGCCGAAGAGGATCACGGCTTGAATAATAGCTGATGCTACGGTAGTTTTGGTCATTGGCGCATTCGGATTCGGGATTGGTATCGAAATTAGAGCTTCGAATTTCGAATTTACCGGACATGTGTAAAAGGAACTGCTATTCTAAATCAATTTGAGTCCGGTATTTATGGAAAAAATAAAGCCAAAACGCACCATGTCCGGTTCCATACGCACCTTCATTGCTTTGGAGCTGCCGCCGACGGTTATATCCTTGTTGCATACCGTGCAGCAGGAATTAAAGCAGCTTAAAATTCGGGCCCGTTGGGTGCGAGCGGAAAATATTCATCTAACCCTCAAATTTATAGGGGATATCAACCCCGGTGATGTTGACACCCTAAGCGCTGCGATGGCGGACGCCGCCAAGGGATTTTCGCCGGTCATTCTGGCTGTCAGGGGAATCGGCGTTTTTCCGTCCATCAAACGTCCGCGTGTCGTCTGGGTCGGCCTTGGCGGGGACATCCGGTCGTTGTTGGAGCTGCAAAGCCGGCTGGTGGATGAGCTGGCCGAAGCGGGAGTTGCCAGAGACAAAAGATCGTTCAAGGCCCATTTGACCCTGGGTCGCATCAAACAGCCACCCGGACCCGATCTGATCCGTCAAATGATAGCCGAGCATGCAACGCTAAGCTCGGATGAATTCACCTGCGATCAGGTCATCCTGTTTAAAAGTGACTTAAAACCGTCGGGTGCTGTTTACACCAAATTAAAACAAACCAATCTGGAATGACGAATGAAAAATCGAGGAATTCTGTCGTTTTATAGAAAAATTACTGCTATAAAAGGGACGCGCAGCGTAATTTCTGCAATTCTTCATCACGCACGAGTATTTATTCAGTTAAATCGGAGGAGCGAAGCGACTTCCATCATTCGACATTCATTATTTCAAACGGGAGGTAATCATGTCTATAGCCGAGGATAAAGAAAAAGCCCTGGAATCTGCCATGACACAGGTGGAGCGTCAGTTCGGCAAAGGTGCCATCATGAGATTGGGCAGCAAGCCCGTTATCGAGGTGCCGGTTATTTCCACCAGCGCCCTGTCCCTGGACAAAGCCCTGGGGATCGGGGGGCTTCCCCGTGGTCGTGTGGTGGAAATCTTTGGGCCGGAGGCATCCGGTAAAACCACTTTGGCGCTGCACGCGGTGGCCGAGGCGCAGAAAAATGGCGGGGTTGCCGCTTTTATCGATGCCGAACATGCCATAGACATCGGCTACGCCAAACGCCTGGGCGTCAATGCCGACGAGCTGCTGGTATCACAGCCGGATACCGGTGAGCAGGCCCTTGAAATTGCCGACATGCTGGTCAGAAGCGGTGCCATCGACATTCTGGTGATTGACTCCGTCGCGGCGCTGGTGCCGCGTGCTGAAATTGAAGGCGAGATGGGTGACTCCCACATGGGCCTGCAGGCCAGGCTCATGTCCCAGGCCCTGAGAAAACTTACCGGTACCATCGGCAAGACCATGACAACGGTTATATTCATCAACCAGATCCGCATGAAAATCGGGGTGGTTTTCGGCAATCCGGAAACCACCACCGGTGGCAATGCATTGAAGTTTTACGCCTCTGTCCGGCTCGATATTCGACGCATCGGCGCCATCAAGGACGGCCAGGAAGTTGTGGGGAACCGGACCCGGGTGCGGGTGGTGAAAAACAAGATGGCGCCGCCGTTCACCGAAGCTGAATTTGATATTTCCTACGGCGAGGGGATCTCCAGAACCGGTGACCTGATCGACGTGGGCGTCAACGCCGGCATCGTTGACAAAAGCGGGTCCTGGTATTCTTACCAGGGCGAGCGGATCGGGCAGGGCCGAGAAAACGTCAAACGCTTTCTGGCTGAAAACCCGGACATGTATGATGATTTATATAAAAAATGCAGAGCGGCTCTGGGATTTGCGGAAAAAGGCGCCGAACCGCCGCCGGCGGCCGAGGAGGAAAGCAAGTAGGTCATTTCGGATTGCGGATTTTAGATTTCGGATTGTCATGATGCCGGACCATATCATTTAAAGAATGCCTAAATTGGAAGTTTGATATTCGAAATAGGTTGCAGGGCAGGCGCAAAAACCCTGGCAAATCCGAAATCCGAAATCCCGAATCCGCAATCGAAAAACCCGCAACACACAAACGGAGATCTTAATGACTGGCAACGAGATACGTAAACTATTTCTTGATTATTTTGAAAAACATAACCATCGGATTGTCCGCAGCTCCTCGCTGGTACCCCATGATGATCCGACCTTGCTGTTTATCAATGCCGGCATGGTTCAGTTCAAGCGAGTTTTTCTCGGAGAGGAAAAAAGAGATTATCTGCGGGCGACCACTTCCCAGAAATGTGTCCGGGCCGGCGGCAAACACAATGACCTGGAAAATGTGGGCTATACCGCCCGGCATCATACATTTTTTGAAATGCTCGGCAATTTTTCCTTCGGGGATTATTTCAAGGAGGGGGCCATTGAGTTCGCCTGGGATCTGCTGACCAATGGGTATGGTTTGCCGGCCGATAAATTATGGGCTTCGGTTTACCTTGATGATGACGAAGCCTATGATCTCTGGCATAAAAATGTCGGATTGCCCGAAGACCGCATTGTGCGATTGGGTGAAGAAGATAATTTCTGGGCCATGGGAGATACAGGGCCCTGTGGGCCCTGTTCGGAGATTTTAATAGATCGCGGTGAAGAATTCGGGTGCGGACGACCGGAGTGCACCGCCGGCTGTGACTGTGATCGGTATCTTGAAATATGGAACCTGGTGTTCATGCAGTTTAACCGGGATGCGTCCGGCAAGATGACGCCTTTGCCGAAACCGAGTATCGATACCGGCCTGGGATTGGAACGCATGGTGTCGATCATCCAGGACGTTCCCACCAATTTTGACACGGACCTCATCCGGCCCATTATCGCCAAAGCCGAAGAATTGGCCGAAACACGCCTGGGGGATTCCCACGAGACCGACGTGGCCATGAAGGTTATCGCCGATCACAGCCGGGCAGCCGCCTTTCTGATCGGCGACGGTATTATGCCATCCAATGAGGGCCGCGGCTATGTCTTGCGCCGCATCATGCGCAGGGCCATTCGCTACGGTCGCAATCTCGGGCTGCATCAGCCTTTCTTATCTGAAACGGCCAAAGTCGTCTTTGACATCATGAAGCCGGCCTATCCCGAATTATCCGAAGCCTCCGCCTTTATCACCAGCATCATAAAAAATGAGGAAGTCCGGTTTTTGGAGACCCTGGACACGGGAATGAAGGTATTAAACGATACCCTGGCTGATATCAGAGCCCGCGGTCAGAATCAGGTGCCCGGTGATATCATTTTCAAACTATATGATACCTTTGGCTTCCCGGTGGATATCGTGCAAGATGTCGTCCGGGATGAAAAAATGGACCTGGACATGGACGGGTTCGACCAGGCGATGGACGCCCAGCGTGCCAGATCCCGCTCGGTGGCGGCTTTTGACAGCATCGGTGAGGCTTACAAAAACCTGTCGGCCCGCGGTATCAAGCCGGAGTTTGTGGGCTACGATTCTCTGGGCGGCGATTCGACGATTCTGCTTCTGGTGTCCGATGGTGAAGAGATTTCCGAAGCCGCCCAAGGGCAGGAAATTGAAGTCGTCACCGAAAGCACACCGTTTTATGCCGAGTCCGGCGGCCAGGTTGGCGACTGCGGCACCATTAGCGGTGATAATTTTGAACTGGAAGTACTGGATACCGTCAAAGACCCCACCGGGCTCATTATTCATAAGGCCCGGGTGATCGCCGGCAATGTCCGCAAGGGCGATAAGGTCAGCCTGGTGGTCGATGCGGCCAAACGGGAAGCGACCGCCCTGAACCATACCGCTACCCATATTTTGCATGCCGTCTTGCGCCGGGTTCTCGGGGATCACGTCAAGCAGGCCGGCTCCCTGGTGGCACCGGACCGGCTGCGGTTTGATTTCACCCATTTTTCATTGATAGACAGCGACACCCTGGAAACCATCGAAAAGCTTGTCAACCGGCGTATTCGCGAAAACATACCCACCGCTATTGCCGAAATGGATGCTGAAGATGCCTTTAAATCAGGGGCTACGGCTTTATTCGAGGAAAAGTACGGAGATCGGGTACGCGTTGTTTCCCTGACCGATTTCAGCAAGGAACTATGCGGCGGGACCCATACGGCCAGAACCGGCAATATCGGTATTTTCAAAATCGTCAGTGAATCAAGCATTGCCTCCGGCGTCAGACGAATCGAAGCCCTGACCGGCGAAGCGGCCCTGGTCGCCGTTCAGCAGACGGCGCGGTTGTTAAACGACGCGGCCCACTTGCTCAGGGATAAAGCCCGGGGGGTGCCGGCACGAATCCAGAAAATGCAGGCCGATATAAAGGCGCTTGAAAAACAAGTGGAACAGCTGAAAACCAGGCTGGCCACCGAGACCGCCGAGGCATCCACGGATGTCCTGCGGGAGATTGACGGCATCCGGGTGATGGCCAAAAAGGTTTCCGTCGATACACCGGCGGCCCTTCGAAACCTGGCCGATCAATTCAAGGATAAAATTCAATCCGGCATCGTCGTGCTTGGCAGTGCCGCCGGTGCCAAAGCCATGCTGATCGTTGTCGTTACCCAGGATCTAACCGGCCGTTACCATGCCGGCAATATAATCAAAGAGATTGCGGTCGAGGTGGGCGGTCGTGGCGGCGGCAGACCGGACATGGCCCAGGCCGGGGGGAACCAGCCCGAGAATCTGGATAAAGCGCTGGCCAGGGCGTACGAAGTTGTGGGACAGGGGAAATGAGATATTATCTGAAGTTGACAAGTGTTGACAGACTTGTCGAACAACGCCCTGGAATGTCGAAGGTCGAATGATCCGCCTGTGGCGGATCGAATAACGGTATGCTATCTATTAAAAAAAAGACGGAGCGCAGCGACACCTGCATTCATCAATCGACATTCGTCATTCGCCATTCCTAACACCGATTTCATGCTTGGCAGCGTCGATGGCGCCCAGGGTGCGTCTTACCAGCGCGGTGTGTCGCGGTTCGGCTGACAGGTCCATAAAACCCTGCTGCCGCTTCTGGATTTCATCTAACAGAGCGAAATCCTTCGCGTGCCCCACCCGGCCGATACCCCGTATCAATATACCCAGGTGTTGCAGCAAACTGGTGAAAAAATCAGGGCTCTCTTTGAGTAAAAAGATTCGCGAGCCAGGGTTGCCGTACGCATTGAGAGCTTCCTGGATGACGTCCGTGGCGGTTTGACCGCCGATAATCGCAAGGAGGATGTGGGCTTCTCTTTCCAGTGCCAATAAAAATCGAATCGGCAGTACATTGACATCCCCGCCGGCCTGTTCCAGTGACTGGATCAGCTTGCTGCGGATGGTGGCCATTTTTTCGACAAAGCGTTTGTGTTCCCCGTCAATCTTCCAGGCCAGGTAGCGCGCCACCCCCGCATCCAGCCCTTTGTGAACCATCAACACCTCCTCCGGGGTGATTTCGATATCCATATTGATTTCTTTGTTATAGGTGCGCAGAAACTGGATGACCAGCATCAGGGCGTTGCGGTCCGGAAAACTGACACCACGGGGATCAAGGATGAAGTCTGACACCAGGACCTTGGCGGCCTGCATGGGCTGCTGAATCTCTTTTACCAGCAGCTGCAGGGAATTTAGAAAGGGTACCCGATCGCTGCGCCGGGGGATCTCCCGCAGAAGGGCCCATAGGATTTCGAATATCTTGCGGGGGTGATCCGCAAATCCGGGCACATTTTTTTCAAAAAGGGTTCGCTGGAAATTACCCTGATTGTCAAAACAGCTTTTCAACAACCGGCCAATTTCTTCGGCCTCCTGAATGGAAATCTCAAAAGTCTGGGACAGCAGTTCAAAATCGTTGGCGCCAAACTTTCCGTCCACTCTTATGGCCGCTCGCTTTTTTTGACGGGCCGCGGAGCGGTCCTTGGCGGTGTCGATAATATTTAACAGGTTATCGCCGGCCTTGCCGATGGCTTTGGGCTGGTCTTCTTCCCAGATTTGAATTTCGCCGCCGTCGAAAATCAACTCGTCAAGTACCGCTCGGGGCAGCTGGTCCATTCCGGTCTGAATCCGTTCCAGCACGTTTTCCAACAACGCCTGGCCCTTGTCACTGCCCTCCAGGGTGGTTAAAAGGTCGGTTATCAGCTGCAGGCGCCCCTCGAGTGCGACCAGGTCGATCGTATGGCAATCGCGGCCGTATATGGTTCTCATTACCTGAATGGCCTTTTCAGGCGAATCCCCGTAGGCCTGCTTCACAAACTGGGCCACCTTGGCCTTCAGCACGGCCGGGTCCATTTTGCCAGGCACGCTGCCGGGACCGCTTCCCCTGGCCGCTGGCCCTGTGGCCGCGCCTTTTCTATCCGGTTCGGCCTGCGACCCCTGCTCGCTGTTCAATTCGATACTTGGCCGGTCCAATCTCTGGCGCAGGCTTTTGATATTAAAAATGGCCTGATAGACATTGGCCGGCTGCTGCCCGGACCTTTCCAAATTGGCGCGTTTCATCAGGGCCGCCACTTTCTGTACCATTTCCTGCATATGCTGAGGACTGAGATCATTTAAGGCGGCTATCTGGGTCAGGTTGGGATCGGGCTGATCGAATTCGTTTAATATCGGCTTTAAAGCAAATTCCTGGTCGTTTTTGACGTACTCGATGGGGGCATCCTCCTCAACCGCTTTGCTAAAGCAGGAGGCGATGTGCATGCTCAGATGCATTTTTTCCAATGCCTCATCTGAGCCATCCGGAATTGTGATGTGGATTGTTTGCATGCCCCGGGCGGCAAAGCCCTCAAACGATTTGATCAAACGCCCCTCGATATGCTTGACCCGTATACCGATGCGCTTTATCAGTGCGGAAACAGCAGCGATATCCACCCGGTGGCCGCCAAATCGAATGATATAATCTGATTTTTCAGGAATTTTGGCCCCGGGGCTTCCGCGGTGTTCAATTCGCACCACGCCGTCGTTTTGAGGTATGTGCTGGAGTTCGTAAAGGATTTTGATGAATTCACCGGGGGTATCTTTGCTGGATTTGGCACCCTTCCAGTAGTGGGCATCGCGAAAAGCGCCGTTGAGATGGTAAGCCAGATCGACCAGCAGCATGCGCCAGTGATCCAGCTGTTCCAATTCCAGGGGCTGAAGGGCAGCGTCCGTTTCCGCAACGTTTGCCTGGGCTGACGGTGGGCTCCCAGAAGAGGATCCGGTGCCTGCCGGTCGCTGAAGCAAATTGTCATCGGAATTGCTCATTCAGACCTCGTTTGACCGTTTAGGCCGGAGTTTGGCCCCGATTGGAAGGTTGGCAAACTGGAATATTGAGAAAAATGGATCTTCAGATACGGTGATAGGGGATTAATGGTATGATTGGGATTGATAGGTGAGTTTAAGATGGATTCTGTCATTCAAATTCCCAATACGCCATCATCCCACTATTCCATTATTCCATGGTTGCGGCAATCACTCCTGCCCGAAAAAATACCCTATATTTTCATTCAGTTAAAAATTTTTTGAGCCTTATATCAATCATAGATGAATATACCCTCAGTGTCAATCAGGAATAGGGTCAGGTTAAAATATGATCTTATATAACATTCTGAATTTATTATTTATTTAGCATATGCCGGGAAGCCTGCCCGAGGCTTGCAAAGTCGGGTTTAGATGTTTTTCAAGACATCGATCATGGTAAACATTTTGCCCCGGGTACCGGTTTGGACTTTTTCAAACAGGTATAAAAGCGCATCCACGGTTCCCCGAGCATAAACTTCGCGGCCGTTGACGTTGTGGGTGAATTCGAATCGGACGGTCTGGTCTTCTGAAACCAGGGTGTAGGTGTGCCACCCGTGGCCGGACAGATATTCATCCGGGATTCCCCACTGCGCTTTTTGATCTTCAGGTTCCCGCACCTTGACAATATCCTCCGTTGAAAAAGCAACCCCCAGCTTGTTGAAATAGCCGACCATTGCTTTAGCCGTGCCGCTGGTATCGGCTTTACCCCGCTGATGGCTTTCCTTGACGTTGAGGGTATAGCCCCGGAACAGGCCCGGAAAATTATCGGCGGCATACTCCATCATGGCCTGGAACCCTACAATTTGCTTGGCCATGTTCGGCGCGATGACAGCGGCGATGGAAGATGAGACCACCGTCGCCTCGAGTTTCTGACGGTCACCACCGGTGGTACCCATTACAAACGGCAGCCCGAAACGGCAATAAAATTCAGCATTGGAATTGACGGCCGACGGATGGGTGAAATCCACGCTCAGAAACGCCCCCTGGGATTGCTGGATCTGCTCTATGTGCGAATCCCTTTGATCAGCCTGGATGAGTTGCACGCTGATGTTGCCTACGCTGCAGCCCGTTTCCTGGATCTCCGGGCCGGTCAACGAATAAGGCACAAGCTTAAACCGCCCGTCTTTTGATAAATGCCCGGCAACCAATCGGGCCAGATTTCCGGGCAGACCGTTTACCATGACGTTGATTGTGCTCATTGAATACCTCCCGTAATGATCTCGAGGTTGTCTAAGTTGCCCTGCCAGCCTTTTGCAGCAGATCGTGGGCTTTTGCCGCCGTGGCGGTCAATGCTGGAAACTCATCCCGGCTGCGGGCCCGCAGTTGGGATATCAGGGTTTGCATGGCCGCGGGGATATAAGCCTCGAAATAACGCTTGCCTCCGACGTTGCTCAAATAGGCAAAAGCCCCCAGAATTTGAAGGTTGCGTGTCAGGCAGCAGTAGCTGAAACAGCGGCGAAATTCTTCCCGCTCGACGATGGTTTGCTGCGATAACGCATCGATACTGTAACCGAGCAATTGCGCCCGGATGTCCGCCGGTAGTTCAACATAAGGATCAATCAGCAGGGAGGCAAGATCGTATGGAAGGGGGCCGAAGCGTCCGCCCTGAAAATCGATAAAGTAAACCTGGTTGTTTTTAACCATTATGTTGCGTGATTGCATATCGCGATGCATAAAACCGGTCTGGGAGTATTGCAGCGCTTTTCGGGCTAACGACTCGAAGTCACCGGCCAGATCCTCAAACCGCGCCGGCAGGCCTAAATAATCTTTTAAAAAAGCTTCCTGGAAATAGCGGCATTCTTTTTCGATAATCAGCTCCCGATCATAGCGGGCCGACTGATAGGTCCAGGCCGGGTTAAACTTGTCTGCACCCCGCAGGGATAACGTGACCAGCTGATCAATGACCGCCTGATAAAGACCTACGAGGGCTTGGGTATCGACGGCTGACGCTGCGGCCTGCTGGAGGCTGACATCGCCCAGATCCTCCAAGAAAACCAGACCACTGAAGGGATCGCAGAAATAAATCTCAGGAACTGAAACCCCCTGGCGATACAAATGTCGCCCGATATGGACAAAGGCGTCGACCTCGGACACCGACCGGTGCGCACGGATGCCGTGATCGGCCATAATCAGGGTGTGTTTGCCGGCCTTTAGCCGGTACCATTGCCTCTCTGATCCGTCCCCTTTGAGCTTTTTCTGCGCTACCGCAAGCTCGGGGATTTCTCCGAAGGCCGCGTTAAAAGCCCGGGGCACAGCGGCTTCCAGAGCCGTCCGGCGATATCGCTCCGTCGTTCCGATATCCCGCCATTTTCCATCCGGCATGATATAGGCCTGCAGGCTTTTGCCTTCGGTCAGTATTTTTTTAAAAGCGTCGATGCTGCTGTATGCCGATTTATCCGGGATATATTCCAGCACCAGCGGGTCCAGCACCTGAATGCCGGTAAAGGTCAGCAGGTGTTCACCGGCCGGTTCGGCAACCTGCTGCCGGTTGCGAAATCCTTTAATCCATTTGTTTTGTTCCACCACAACGCTGTTAAAAGCAGGGTCGTCGCAAAGCACCAGGGTCGCCGGGGGATATTCCCGGCAGTGGGTCCGGTAAACGGCTGCCAGGTCAATGTCGGCAACGATATCGGCATTGATGACCATAAACGGGCGCTGATCCCAAAAATCGGCCAGATTTTTCATGGCGCCGCCCGTACCGAGAATCTGCGGCTCGTACCGGGTCGATACCGGTATGCCATAGCTGCGTTCGGCCACAAAGGTTTCAATTTCGCGGTGAAGATGGTGGGTGTTAATCATAACCGCTTCGCAGCCGGCCATCTGGAGGTTGTCGATGATAATATCCAGCAGGGGACGGCCGGCAATGGTGAACAAGGGCTTCGGTGTATGATTGGTATAGGGTTGCAGGCGCGTACCGAGACCCGCCGCCAAAATTAGAGCCTTCATATTTTTGATTCACTTACCAACGGTAGATGTAAACCCGACAATGGGTGAAATAAATGGCGGGCGTTATTCGTTAATCGTTATTGGTTAATCGGTGCGATTCAGATTGATGACTGCGTCGGGTTTGGACAGCTTCTGGATTCCCGCCTGCCAGGGTATGTCGCAATTGTAAAAACCACAAATACCGCCTCTCGTCATTCCGGGCTGGACCAGGCCTCCAGGTAATTCCAAACGCTCTACAATACTGGAGGTCGGATCAAGTCCGGCATGACAATCAGAAATTAGGTGCTTGCTGACATTCTGACACAGGCTCCTGCGCTGGAATGACAAAAAGACAGCAGCAAGGTTATTACATTGCAGGCGGTAATCCTGGAAATTTGAAGGTGTTTTCCCCTAACTCAGATTTATCTGAACAGCTGTGTTTTTCTAACTAATAACAAATCACGAATAACCAATAACGGACATTTCACGGTTGCAGGTATTTCATGGCATTTTGCAGAGCGGCGGCGTATTCTTCAATTTTTTCCGTGTCGTCGGAGCCTCTGATGCCCCGGCTGGAGAACATTTCAATGGCATTTTGATAGGTAACCTTTGACAGGGCTTCTTTACGCTCGATTTCTTTACGCTTGTACATGCGATTGCCCCGTGCCGTTATTTTCTTTATGCGATCTTTGGGTTTGACGGCGTTCTGGGGGTTGCGCATGTAGAAGTTGAGCACGATCCAGTAAGATTCGAAATAGGTTTTAAGGAATAGGGCGAATATCTTCAGTTTGCGAAAGCCGGCCGGGGTGACATCATAGGTGTCGGGCATGGTTTGATGGGGGATGACCATACCTTCGTCTATAAAGGATTTTATGCATTTGCGGACATGGAACTCTGAACCGATATCCACATCATAAGCAAATTCATGCTTGAAAAACTTCTGCCAGAATCCGTATCTGGGATGCAGATCCGAGGCGGAAAACCGGAAACTGTCTCTTTCCAAAATGGCCATGGCAGTGTAAGCCGCCGGAATGAAAAAAGAAATACAGGTGTTTTTGTAATATTCCAGATAGGGCCGGCGGCTCTCATTGATCAAGTACTCTTTGTCGCCTTTGGTTTCTTCATCGTTTTTGGACAGTGGTTCGATGAACTTTCTTTGGGTATACGATGCCACCACCTTTTCAAAAGCCCTGTGTTGATCCGGAACGAGGGTATCAGCCAGTTTAGCGTTTTGCATGGCCAGGTGTCTCATATAAGCAGCCAATACGGAGTGGAGCTCTTTGATGGAAAATTTTTCTTTCGAAAAATTCAGCAGCGCACCGGCGACCAGTCCATGCGGTGTTACCACCGTAACCCGGTTAATGGCATTTATGATCTGGTAGCCCAGCTTGCGAATGAAGCCATTTAGCTCTTTGGAACTCATTTCCGTCACCGGGGTATCATACTGGCGCAACAGCTGGTTGACGGAAAAAGGCTCATGAAACTGGATGTAGATCTTACCGTAACGCTTTTTCAAAAATTTACGGGCCTGCAATACCTGGAGTATATTCTCAGGCTCTTTCTGGCCGCCGCCGAGTTCGTGCAGATAGGACTTTTCCTCAATGATGCGGTCGTAGCCAACATAGATCGGCACAATCAGCATGTCCTTGCATGCGCCATTCTTATAGGCATTCATCAGAATCGACAGAAGCCCCAGCTTGGGCATCAGCAACTTACCGGTGCGGCTGCGGCCGCCTTCGATGAATTGCTCAACATTATAGCCCTCTTCCAGCAATTTATGGACGTATTCAGCGAACACCTTTGAATAGAGCACCGCACCCCTAAAGGATCGACGCAGGAAAAAGGCGCCGCCGCTGCGAAACAGGGGCCCCATCGGCCAGAATGATAGATTTTTTCCGGCAGCAATATGCGGCACCGGCAAGTTGCTGTGGTAAAGGACATAATCCACGATGAGGTAATCGATATGGCTCTTATGGCTGGGTATTAATACCAGCGGCCCTTTCAGGGACATGTTTTTGACGCGGTTAAGGACGTCCTGATTGGTCGTAAATCCGTCAAACATCGTCCGGATGATCCAACCCACAATGACCGATGCCACCTTGATAAAGGCCGGCTTATAGTTGGCGGCAATTTCTTCGATATAGGCATCGGCCTTGCGGCGCACCTGGTAGATGGGAATATCCCGGTTCTCCGCATAGGTCTCCATAAAGCGTTGAAAACGTTCGGTGGTTAAAATGCTCTCCTTGAGCTCCTCCCTGGATTTGCGCACCGGCCCTGTAATACTCTGGCGATGCGCGTTGAGCTGAACCAGCAGGTCGCGGCGCAGCAATAAGGATTGATACTCGGTGGTCTGGTTGCGGGTCTCCTCCGAATTCAGGTAATGTTTTAAATTCAGCGGCTCGGATACCTCCACAAAAACCCTGCCGCTGTTTTTAAACAGGGTAACCAGCCTTCTGATGTTTCCGGGTTTGTCCTTGGGCCCGAAAATTATGTCGATTAAGGTTGGATTTTCACGGCGGGCGGTCTTACTGAAAAACATGAGCTGGGGCACCAGGTAAATCGGCCGGTCAATGGATTTTTGGATTTCGATCAGATAATGAACCGGATCCGTATCCGCTTTGACGAACCGGCGGTGAAATATTTTTTTCCCGACCAGTGACAGGAATCCGCAGCGGCCGTTGATCAGCTCTTGTTTGATATAGCCTCGGCCATAAGGATCCGGCAAGGCCTGATACTTCAGGAGGAAATCCAGTTTGGACAGAAAAATCCTCAACAGCCGCGATAATGGCTGCCAGATATAGACTTTGTAGTCAAATCCTATTTGAGGATAGGGCAGCTTTTGCTGTCGGTAGCGACTATAGTAAAAGAGATACTCAAAAAAATTTTTAAACTTCGTTATATAAACGACAATGGCGTCTTGTTCCAGCTTTTGAAGAATTTCGGTTTGCTGGCCATCCACCTTGATGCCCGAATAGAAAAGCTTGAGCAGCAGATTGGAGAAGCTGCCCAGTTTGTCCGGTAGCAGGCAGGTGTAGTGGTCATAGGAACCGCGCAGGAGTTTTAATATCCACCCGCGCGGCGATTCGTTGGAGCGAGAAGGCGGCGATTTTTCCTTGTTGGACATAGCGGTATCCGTCAGGGCATTGAAAAGCTATCTCAAGAATGCATCTTACGCTCAATGGCTGCGTTGCCCAGCATAGGTGGATAACCCATCGTTCTCACTATTCAAAGGTGGGCCCGATTCGATTTAAAATGCTCACGTACTGGCGTGTACGCTCCGCTTTTAAACCTCATCGACGCCTTGCCCCTGAACGTAAGCTACTATTTTTGAGAGCGCTTTATGAGAAAGCTTTATGGGTGAAGGTGGCCATCCTATCTGAAAAATTAGCAGAATAGATTTTGGTTTGCAATATTTTATTGGATTGTGATACAGACTGTGCTATGTAACTAAACAGGCAATTGATCGTATATGAAAGGAGGTTAATGTTATATGAAGACATTAATTGGCGGTGCAATCGCAGCATTATTAGGATTGATCGGGATTGTTGCCTGGTTTCCTCAATTCTTGACAGTTATTGCCGGTACCATCCCTGTGATGCTTCTGCTCGGCGGTGCTCTGGCCATCTACCTGGGCGTTGATGAACTTAAAGATACCTGGAAACAGGATCAAGACACAGAAACCGATGCTGCCACTGATGAAGACGTGGAGAAATATAAAAAAGAAATATCTGAGCTTAAAGAAGAGATCGAAACCTTAAAAAAAGAGTAGAAATCGATCTGAGGTATAAACCAGGAGCCCGGCAGAATCTTTTGCCAGGCTCTTTTGTTTTAAAAGCGCCCCCCTGGTTGCACTCCCCTGACGCCCTTGACTCCGGATACTCGATTCCCGATGAAATTTTGAGTTGTCCGCAAATGCAGATCATCTAATATCGAGCATCGAGGATCAAACATCGAGCAACAAATTTTTACCAGCATCCCTGCCAGCAGTGACAAAAACCGGCAACCAGAATCCCGGGACTAATGATTCGCTTTCTTGATGGCCGAAGTCGCCAGATAATCGGCCCTTTCATTTTCCGGGTGGCCGGAATGCCCCTTTACTTTTATGATTTCCAAGTCTTTGAATCTGTTCATCTTTTTTTTAATAGCGGCCACAAGCTGCTGGTTCTTCTTGGGCTTCCAGTTCAGCACCAGCAATCCATAGGCATACTTGCTATCGGTAAACACTCTGACAGGAATATCCCGGCTGTTTAGAGCCGACAACCCGACATCGATGGCCTTCAGCTCGGCAATGTTATTGGTGGCGTGGCCGATAAATTGCGAGATTTCCTTTTCATGCTCCCCGTAGCGCAACACGACGCCGATCCCCGACGGGCCTGGATTTCCCGATGACGCACCGTCGGTGAATACACAAATTTTATCCGCCGGCGATGTCTTTTGGGCAGATGCCGGTTCGTTCCGGTCGTTGGAACCCGACCCATGCGGTTGGGGGGTATCCTCTGAACGACGGGACGTTGCGGTCTCAGTGGACTCCAGGTTCGTGACGTTAACCGCTTTGACCCAGTATTCGTAATCCTGTTCAAGCTGGTATTTGATTAAAACCTTGTCCGCTTTAACAACCGGCCGCCCCTGGTCGTCCACTGCCATCCAGACTTTGTTTTTTTTAAACCGCATGCGACGCCAGTCGCTGGCCGCTGGTTTCTGGTCGCTGGTCAATTGTGACAGGCTCCTGTTAAGGGGTGTGTGTAACCGGTTGCGCGTTGTGTGTTTCGTGTTGCGCCATGCCATTGGTATCCCGACTGCGGCCGCTGGCACCTGGCACCCGAAACTCGCTCATACGCTTATCATTTATATAGGTGAAAATCTCGACTTATCTTTTTAAATCGCTCGAGATCCTCTTGCCACGATGCCTCAATCGCATCGATCGGCTCCAGTTCTTCAATGCGCTGGCGGATGGTGCGATCGCCGATAATCAGATCGATGGGCATTCTTTCATATTCATATTCGTAGGGAGGTGTTTTCCATTCAAACTGATCGCGATGATGGAAGATCACCGCCTGCAGCAGGTGCAGGGTGGTCGCATAAGGCCGGTAGCGCTGCGCGTTGGTGACGTGGATTTGAAATCCGTGGCAGGCTGTCTGCTGCCATTTATTCGATGTCGGTTCAAAAACGGCGGGCCTGAAAATGACGCCGGGCAATTTTGCCTTCTCTAGGGTGGCCAGGATTTTGGAGGTTTCTATAAAAGGGGCGCCCACCAGTTCAAAGGGCTGAGTGGTACCGCGACCTTCCGACACATTGGTGCCTTCCCAGATTACCTGCCCGGGATAAACCAGGGTTGACATGGGCGTGGGCAGATTGGGTGAGGGCGCCACCCAGGGCAGTCCAGTATTTCCGAACAGCATGCCGCGCTTCCAACCTTGCATGGGGACGACTTCGAGCTCGCAGCCGATCTGGAAGTAATCGTTGAAAAACATGCCAATTTCGCCGATGGTCAATCCATGGCGCATAGGGATCGGATACCGGCCCACAAAAGAGGCGCAATCGGCCGCGAGGCAGCCGCCTTCGATCGCCATCCCGTTTATCGGATTTGGGCGATCCAGAATAATAACCCTGACATTATAATCCCGAGCGGCTTCAAGGCAGTGTGAGAGGGTATAAATGAATGTATACACCCGGGTGCCGACATCCTGCAGATCCACCAGCAAGACATCAATGGGTTCGAACATCCGGGCATCCGGGATGCGCGTATCGCCATAAAGACTGAAAACCGGCATTTGCAAAACAGGATCCGTCATATTCTTTGACTCAATCATGTTGTCCTGTTTTTCGGCAAAAAAGCCGTGCTGGGGAGAATACAATGCCTTGAGTTGTCCGGGAAACGCTTGCGCCACCAGTCGGCGGCAGTGGGTCAGCTGATGGTTCACCGAGGCAGGGTTGCACAAAATACCGATACGCTCATCGGTAATCCATTGACGGGAGGTATTGAGCAGGTTCTCAAGTCCGGTCTTTACTTTTGTCATGGGATTTGAAGAATACTCCTAATGTTAACGTTCATGAACCATGGCTGATAAAAACCGCATTGCTGTGACCAATTTCCATGGAATGTTGGAATATTGCAGATATTCGGGGCGGAGCCCAGAATATTTATTAACATACTGCCGGTGGAATCGAAAGCACAAAAATATGGGTCGGAAATAGATAGATTGCGCTGCCGGCGCTTGGCTGTCTATTCAACGGCGTGGCCCTGTTGGTGCTGCGAAAAAACTTGACATAAAAGTAATTTGCCTCTAAATTACCAGATTCGCCTGTGTCCCGGAAAATTTTCCGTAAGCCCCCGCCGTGTGGGGCTGAAAATTTTTTAAATCCAGGTTCAGCCAAAGGTTCAAATTGGAAATCAGCTTAAACGGAATAGTTGCCATCGTTGGAAATTACGGCAGCGGTAAAACGGAAGTGGCCATAAATCTGGCGGTCAACCGTAAACGCGCGGGGCTGGATGTGCGTATTGCCGATCTGGACCTTGTCAATCCCTATTTTAGAACCCGGGAGGCCCGCCATACCCTCGAGGCGCTGGGTATCAATGTGGTTTTACCCCCCGAGGAATACTTGCAAGCAGATCTGCCGATTCTCAGCCCCACGATCGCCGGTATGATTCGACAGCCCGACGGTCTGACCCTATTGGATGTCGGTGGGGATGATGCCGGGGCCACGGTATTGGCGGCGCTTGGTGATGCCTTCGCGGGTTTGGATGTAAACCTGCTGCAGGTTGTCAATCCCTTGCGTCCCCAGACAGCAACCGTCGAAGGATGTCTCAAAATAAAAGCCGAGATCGAAACGGCCGCCAAATTGACCATCTCGGGCTTGATCGGCAATGCCAACCTGATCGACGATACCGAGCCCCAGGTAATTTATGATGGCTATGAGTTTCTTAAAAAATTGTCAACTGCCAGCGGCTTGCCGCTGGAGTTCATCACCGTTGCCCAGGAGTTGCTGGAACAGATCGCGGTGGAGCGGTTTGGCTGTCCGATTCTGCCCATTGCCCGTCAACTCGTTCCACCGTGGAAGGTGGCCGGTAAATTCGAGAATATGGCCGGCTAGCTTATGTTTATACCATTGGTGGCGCGATTATTTTTTGCAAATATCATAATTGGCTAATTCCAATTCGATACCGACGATTGAAGAAATTCGGCCGTTTTTGAAATTATACTATACGCAGTAGTAAATTCACAATTCTAGGGGAGTTTTTTTCTCAATGACATACAAACATTTCATTGACAGAGACCGTTGCAAGGGATGCGGGATATGCGTTGATGCATGCCCCAAAAAGGTACTGGAAATTTCAGATGAGCTGAATACCAAGGGGTATTTTCCAGCATTCCAAGCCCGTCCGGAAGATTGTATTTTCTGCGCCATTTGTTGTACGATGTGCCCGGATGTGGCCATCGCGATCAGTGAGATCGAAGAAGAAAAGGCGGCACAAAAATAAACGGAGGATGATAATGAGTAAAGTTTTGATGAAAGGCAACGAGGCGATTGCCGAGGCTGCCATTCGGGCCGGATGCCTGAATTACTTTGCCTACCCCATTACACCCCAGACGGAAGTGGCCGAATACCTCTCCAGACGCCTGACGGAGGTCGGCGGTGTTTTTTTGCAGGGTGAAAGCGAGGTGGCCGTGTCCTATATGATCTTTGGGGCGGCTGCATGTGGAGAGCGGGTTTTTACCACTTCTTCCAGTCCGGGTGTCAGTCTGATGAGTGAAGGTATCAGCTATATTACGGCCGCCCAGTGCCCGGCGGTATTTGTCAATATTATGCGCGGCGGTCCTGGGTTGGGCGGTATTCTTCCCTCTCAGGCCGACTACTTCCAGTCAACCAAGGGTGGTGGTCATGGTGATTACCACTTGCTGGTCATGGC
>WOR8_10001959_pt1 | contig 20584 bp, 13 predicted proteins | sample DeeMarSeWOR38_10_FD_19890 | JGI IMG/M metagenome (IMG submission 19890) | reverse complement strand
AAAGATTATCCATTTTCCGGTTTAAAGTTTCAACAGAAAGTTGAGAAGCATGCATTTCGATTAGCAAACAATTCACAATCAGCGCCTGCACAAAGAGCAACTGATTTTATTGAAGGAAAGTTCTCGCAATCACTTCCAAAATCATCTTACATTCCGGGTTTAACTTCATCCAGACTTGATGAGCAACTGCCGGATTTTATTGTGAAGAGATTAAAAAAGGCTTTAATTGAGTTTAATCAAAAGATGAAAGGCTATAAAACTGAGGATGCGATAATGGTTGCTCCAGAAAGCAGAACTAGTTCACCAGTCAGGATTCCGCGTGATAAAATTACTTTTACGCATATAGAGCAAAACGGGTTATTTCCCTGTGGCGAGGGTGCCGGTTATGCAGGCGGAATAGTATCCGCAGCTATTGATGGTGAGAATTGTGCAGATGCGGTATATAGATATCTGAAATAAATAAGGCGAGCTTCTGTTCGCCTGTTGGTCAGTAGAAGTTTTATCCCACTGTTACTATTTAATAAAAAGCATTTTTTTGGTCTCTATGTAATTACCAGAAGAAATCTGGTAAACATAAATTCCGCTTGGTAGTTCTGCTGCATCAAACGTAACTTGATAACTACCGCCTTTTCGAAATTCATTTACTAATTCAGCAATTTCTTCTCCAAGTGAATTAAAAACTTTTAAATTCACAAATCCATCATTACCGAGCTGGTATTTAATTGTTGTAGTTGGATTGAAAGGATTTGGATAATTCTGCTCAAGCCTAAAACTATTTGGAGTTATTTCATTTTCATTTGAAGAAATTGTCGATGTGAAACGATAGATCGTTCCATTGAATGAAGTTATGTATAATTCCTGTTCTTCATCAACGCCAAAAGATGAAATCGAGCCTGGAACAGTTAAAATAAATTCATTGCTGGCTGGACTGATACCATCGTACGTTATTGCCCAAAGTTTTCTGGTTCCGTAATCACCGTAAATATATTTCCCTCCTAAGGATGGGACACCAGGACCTCGATACACATAACCGCCGGTAATTGAAAATCCCTCTGAGTGACTGTATTCCCAAATTGGATCTATGTATAAAGAATCTGGAAGGTCACAGCCAGATGAATTGTAACTATATGATCCTTCATAACAACGCCAGCCATAGTTTTTTCCTTTTTCAACTACGTCTACTTCTTCCCAGGAGTTCTGTCCTACATCACCAACCCATAGCCATCCCGTTATGGGATCGTGGCTGCAGCGCCATGGATTTCTCAATCCCCATGCATAAATTTCTTTTTTAACAGTTCCACTACTGTCATAAAAAGGATTTGATGATGGTATTGCGTACGGTGTACCGCCATCAACATCAATTCTTAAAATTTTACCAAGTAAGGTATTTATTCTCTGCGCGTAATTTTCCGGATCACCGCTACTACCTCCATCACCGGCAGCGATGTAAAGGTAACCATCCACTGGTCCGAAACCAATCCATCCACCATTGTGGTTTGAATACGGTTGATTGTAAACAAGTACTTCAAACTCGCTGTTTTTATCTGCTGAATCAGGATTACTGGTTACCTGAAATCTTGAGATGATAGTTCTTCGCGGATTGTTGGCAGTATAGTTCACATAAAAATAACCGTTATTTTCATAATCAGGATGGAAAGCCAAACCGAGCAGTCCCATTTCGCCACCTGAAGCAACACGGTCTGTAATATTTAAATAAGTTTTTGTGTTTGTTGCTGAAGCTGTATTTGGGAATACTTTTATAATGCCATCCTGCTCAACAACAAATATCCTGTTTGTCCCATCATCAGAATTTGTAATATAGAGAGCGTCACTAAAGCTCAGGTTGGGAAAGGCATTTTCAATTGTGTACTGCTGAGCATAGCTGTTAATTCCAAATAACAATCCAACCCAAATTTGAAGCAGTCTTTTTAAGATCATACTGTCACCTCTATTTATTTTTAGTCCTCCTTTTATTTGTTTTTTTAACCATTGCTTTCTCCCGGATTTTTTTACTTTTTGAAGCTCGTGGTTTGCCTACTATGGCTATTTCTTCCTTTAGTTTGTTCAAGTCATAGCCAGCTTGTTCAGCAATATTAATTAGTTTATTTGTTTCCCCTGTTAATTTTTTAATCTCTTGAAGAACCTTTTTTTCGTCAATTAATTTGCTGTCTTGTTTCAAATTTAGTATACTAAAAAGCAGAAGCCATCTGAGCAGATCTTCAAAATTTTCTTTATTGAAATAAGTAATACCATTAAACTCATTTACATGTAATATATTAAACACAATACTCTTATCGAGCAAAAGGTTTAAAGTATCAACCAAAACATCTTTATTACCGTCATAAATATCATTTTCTGAATTTTTTATATTTGAAGCAGTCTTTTCCTTTTCTGTATTGCGATAATGATATTCTAAAAGAGCTTTAATTAATTCAATTTTAATATATGTATTTACATTTACGGAAATACTTTCAAGAGTACGTGAAATTGGTTTGTAAAATAATAAATCATTAAAAATTTTCTGTGGATCGATTTTGGATGCAGACTGAGCCAAAGAATTTTTCAAAATTAAGACTATTACTAAAGTCGCTAGTTCCTGATTAATCTCTGGCTTACTATTAACGGGAAGAAGTAAATTCGTTTGCAACATCCATTTTGTAACAGTTTTACGATTAGAATGCTTTATTAGAATTTGATAAAGTTTATGTGCAGTTAATAGATCAGATATGAATTGTCCCTCAGATTTCTTATTTGAGAATTTTATATCCGAAAATTCCTTAATCTGATTAATTAGAATTTTGTAAGCAGGAAGAACTTCTTCAGAAAAATTTGATTCATTTTTTTTGACTTTGCTTATTACTTCTTTATCTAATAAAAACTCGCGAAACTTTTCCAGATTGATTCGTGAAAATATATTTTCAATTGCGGTATGCAATGGAAGGAGGTCCATTTCTTTTAATGCCTCATCAATTGATGATACGCCGCTTCTATTTAATTGAAGATAAAGTTTTTCGTATCTGCCATCCACGTCATAAAACTCTTTGAAGTTAAGACATACTCTATACTGATATCCGAACAAATGGACTTTAAATCCTTCTTCGGCAATTTCTTTTCCCGATAATAAATACTGTAATTGAGTCCGATGGTCTGTATAAGAATAAAAATGATTAAGTTTCGGTTTAAAACCCAAAAGTTCGTCTAATCTTTGCGGATTTTTCATTCCTGAACTATTACCATTAATAGTCCGGGGGCATGAATATTTTATATATCCCTCGGTCTCATAATATGAATTGTTATACAGCACAAGTACAGACTCATAACCATTACGATTGCTAAATGCATACACATTTTGATTTACTATTCCTGTGCTGTCATAAAAATCGTAAAATTCAAAATTTTCAATCTGACTGAAAAGATGCCGCATTTTCATCAGGGGAAATATTTCTTTGTTATGTCGCCATAAAAGATGCTCATCAGAGGATTCATTATAGTATGCCTGCTTGTACTCCATACCATATTTTTCTGAAAAGCCTTCAATCTGTCCATGCCCAAACATTGGTAAGCCGGGCATAGTAACCATCATAACAGCCACCCCAAAATATTTATCTCCTTTTCCAAATTGATTTATTGCAGTTTCTTCGTCAGGATTGCTCATAAAATTCACGTATCGCTTTAGAATTTCCGGATTAAATTCCAGGGTATTTTTTACCAGCTGGCGGTATTTATCATTTTCTTCTTTCATCATCATATGCATAAATGCGCTGTTATAAACACGATGCATTCCAAGTGTTCTCACAAAATATCCCTCCATTAACCAGAAAGCTTCAGCGAGTAAAAGTACATTTGGCATAGTATCATTAATCCTATCAACCACTTCGCGCCAGAATTCGTTTGGCATATGTTTATTAAACTGTTCAATTGTCATCGAGTAATCGGTTCTTGACGGGATTGCTCCACCTGTCCCTGGATTCGGGAACCACAATCTCTGGTAATGTTTTTTTGCAAGTGTCATAGCCGCATCAAAACGTATGATGGGAGTTTTTTGAGCAACGTGCATTATCATTTGAATCAGTGATTCCCTTACTTCTGGATTAAGTAAGTTAAGTTGTGCGGTATCATTCCAGGGCATATTTGTTCCATCGTTGCCATGGTAGATGTATTTAGTACTTCCTGTGTAGCTGTCTTTCCTCTGAAAAACAACCGCGGCATCTTTTCGCTCATAATACTTATCTTCAATTCTTATTTCAACCCGTCCATCCTCAGAAAGGTTAGGTCCTGTAAATGAATAATTAGGGTATGGAGGTTCGTTTCTTTGCAAAAAATAGTCTGGTTTTTCAATTATCCATTTAGAATAGATACCAGTATGATTTGGGACCATATCACTTGCCATTCTTATTCCGCGTACCCAAGCACGGTCTTTAAGGTTTTGAAAGGCGTGCTCCCCGCCAAGTTCATTTGCAATAACATAATCATAAAGGGAATAAGCTGAAGATACTGCGCTGATATTTCCCGTAAGATGTTTTATTTTACGAGATGCGCTGCTCCGCTCCCATATTCCTATCAGCCAGAGAGCATTAAAATTCCAGCTTACGAGCATATCAAGTTCTTCATCCGGAATTTGGTCGAGCCGCTTAATTTCCCTTTTATATTTTTCAGATATCTGATGCAGCCAGACATAAACATTTTTTGCAATCATTACAACTTCGGGAATCCAATGTGTATCTTCTGTAAATTTTTCGTACTCAAGGTAAAAGTGCTTTTCTTTTTCAGAGAGCTTTTTCTCCGCTGCTAGTTTTTCTCTTATTCGTCTGAGTTTCTCTAATTCGTCATCATAAGATGGGACAGGAGGCGTTCCTTTTTCACCACCACCGTGCTGAACATATAATTTGTAATCTTCTCTTAAAAAATCTACTCCGCGCAGTAATTTGCTTAAAATATCTTCACCCAGAAAGACCCCCCACTCAGTTCTGATAAAATCGAGCTGTTTCTCTAAATCATTTGGATTATTAGTTATTGGCCTCTTTAAAAGTTTAAAGAGATGCAGACCACCTAAACGGGTTGGAACTTCTTTATCAAAGAATATTTCGGTCTTTTCAATAATTCTATTGTAACTGGTTTTTTGTTTTAGATTATCATCAGCATATAGCTCTCTCAGTTTTGAGGTCGCCGGATTGCTGTTCTGCAAATGAAGCAGAATTATCTCTTCAAAGATTATTTCAGTATTGGGTTTTGTCCCTGTTTTTCCTTTTAAATATGATCCCGGAGTTACCTGATTATTATAAACAGGGAGTGGAGGGAATTCTTCAATGAATGCGACCAGAGTTTTTTCAAATCCATTTTCACTTATTTCATTCTTAAGTTGATTTATTGCTTTGCTGAAAACGCCAGGATTATCGACCTCCTCATATTTTCTCATTAAAAGATGAAATATTTCATGAAGCAAGCCAAGGGCATTTATCTCTCCTGCTGTTACAAACTCATCTTTATTTCCTTCTTCTCTTCTTTTTGAATTTATATTTTCAGAAAGGATACGGGCCTGCTGATAATCAGCTATAATTAAATTACCGGTAATTGAAAAAAGAGATTTTTCAATTTTATATTTTTCTCTCGCATTTTTTGTTATATGAAAATCAAATTTTATCATTGTGAAAAATTGAGAAGTTATTGATGAATAAATACAGGAATAGTCAGAGATTTGTATGCAAATATACTAAAATGATTTTCAAATATAAGGTGAAAATGTTAAATGTTTATTTAATTTAAATCGATCTAATTTTTGTGCAGAGCAGTACTACCACCAACCCAGGTCTTGTTTTTATTAAAATCAACTCCCATCATCTTTCCTTTGCTTTGCCTTACAAGGTTGTTAACAAGAACCGGTTCATCCTTCCAAATAAACATCATCCTGATCTCAACTTTTGCATATTCATCGGGAGTTTCAATTAATGGAGTGTAGTTTACTTTTTCTTGCAGAATGTAGTTCTCGGGATCTTTAATCTCTTTCAACATTTCTTTAGTTACATCAATTTTTACTCCAAGCCCGGCAAAAGAGAAAAGAGGTTTTAAAACATAGTTTTCCAGATTTGTGGGATATGCAGTGAGTTCGCGCAGGTAAAAACATTTCGGGACAAATTCACCTTTTAACACGGGTAATGAGTATTTACTCATCTTGTAAAACCAGTTCGGATGAGGAACCCAGCGTACATTCAGCTCCTCCTGCAAATCAAAGTTAAACCTTGTTTTGGTTCGGTTCAATTCATCAAAAATTACCCGGTTGTAAATCCTTTTAATCGGAATTTCAATTCCATTTTTTTTGTAATAAAGGAATTTACCTTGCTTGATTACATCGGAGATGCAGACTTCTTTTACCCCAAGCAGTTTCTCGGTTGCTGCAAAATCTACTCTGGTTTTTTGTTTCTCTGGTTCAATTTCTAAAAGTACGACATTTTCAGGATCAGCTTCTGCAACAATAACATCTCGCAGCATTTCTACGTATTCTTCATGGGTAATGTTGTTGAAATATGGTGTGTAGTCTCCTGGTAAGTTGAAGTACTTCCGGATTTTCCTTTCAAAAAAAAACTGATACCCGTAAAGTGTTGGAAAGCCCTGCAGTTCAATTAAATTTGGATAGTACTCACCTGTCGATTCATTTTTACAAATTGCAAAATCAAAAACAAATAATTCCGGATGATCAGTCTCATTAGGGACATTTAAGTGAGTAGGAACTGCATCTTTCATCTGAATTTTAAATTCATCACTGTTGACTTGCTTACAAAGTTCATCACATGCAGAGAGAAGTTTTTTCTTTAAATCATTGGTTAAATATATAGGTGTCTCAGAAATTCGGAAATCAACAGGATATTTTAATGAAGTATTCAAATCGTTTTGAAAAGCATCATACTTCTCTTGCGTGAATTCGGAGTTGAATTTTTTTCTTAGCTCCAGAATCATAGTATCCCAAGTGTTGTCAGTGCAAGGGAGGAACTACCGAAGCAATCTTTAGATTTCAATTGAGAATCAAAGATTGCTGCCCTGCTTTGCCGGCAGGCAGGACACCGCTCGTGATGACAGAATAAATTTTGAGATGGTTTAATAAGCAATCTAAATTTCATTGTACAGATCCTTCCATTCTGGATTGATGGAATTATTTAAGTCTATTTTCTTTTTCCTTGAGCCGGCTTTGATTTATTTTTCTCCGCGAATCGCATAGTAAACATCACAGGTAGATTTGAAGTATACAAGTTTATTCACGCTATATTTGTTGGTAAAACCTGCGATTACTTTTTTTTGTGTTCGTAAACTCTTCGTTTCAAATCATTCGGTACACCTCTGTAAACTAAAGTTTTATTTCTAAGTGTCATTAAATAAACAGAATATTTATTATCCATAGATTACTTGACTATGCTCGCAATGAAAAGAGAGCAATTATCTGAGCATTACCTTACATAATTCCTTAATAGCATTATTAAGAAAAGAAGGAATAACAGTTTCCCTTGTTTTCCGTATCGTATCAGGTCGTTGTAGAACTTCTATCATATGATCGTATCTTTCCTCACCGTATTTTTCCACGACTTGCTTTTTCCGTTCATCCTGTTTAAAATGATAGAGCATACTCTCCGGATCTGCTTCAGGATGGAATTGTGTCCCGACTATTTCATTTGAAATTCTTAGAGATCCTAAAGCAGGAAGTGCACTATCATTATCATCAACAATTTCGAACGAAAGAATTTTTGCACCAAGCTCATTAATTATTTTTTCATTGGGTTCTGTAACCTGGAATTGGCGTATATCTGCTGCGTAAAATGGATTTGTTAATCCATTAAATATCATATCCGTTTTTCCATTTTTAGTTAAAGAGAAAGGCATAACACCAAAAGACTTTGAATGTCTTTTATTCACTGTACCGAATTTGAAAAACCTGCCCATCATCTGAAATGAGTGGCAAATGAAAAATAGATATTTTTTTCTATCAGGATTACTTTGATTACCATCCCAGATCTTCTCAATCAGATTAAAATAATCTTTTTCCCATTTTGTTCCTTCACCTTCGAATGGATTGCCGGGTCCACCGGAGGAAATATAAATATCTTTGGTCAAATCAGGTATTTCACCTTTAAAGCGCGTTTCAAAAACTTCATAAGAGATATCCAGATCATTATATCTTTTCATTGCATCCGATACAATTTCCCTAATACAGCGCATACCTTCATTCTTTTCGTTATTGTAGAGATCTATTGTGGCTATCTTTATCATAAAATCAAATTTATAATTAAATAATTAAAAAACTTCTGATATCGAAATTCACTGTTCGATATTTATTATACAAGAGAATACCGAAGAATGAACCTGTCTGCCCGCCAGGCAGGCAAGGAATAAATAATGACGATATTAATTGCTATATCATAGGTGAGGGCGTTACAATCCCTTATTAGTTTCTTCAATAATGTAATCCACGACTGCTTTTGTATCTCCACTTTGCTCAAAGACAGCCAGTTGACGATCAGCACCGGTTCCCATTTCAAGAATTTTTTTTACGTAATGAACTTCTTCCCTGGAACCGAGATCATCAACAACATCATCAATAAATTCGAGCAATTCACTTACAAGTATTTTAAATTCAACTTCCTGCTGCTTGCCAAAATCAATGAGCTTTCCACTAATCCCGTAGCGAGCTGCACGCCATTTATTTTCTGCAATTAACGCTCTTCTGTATAACCTGAAGCCAAGATTTTGTTTGATTAACTTATGAAGCTTTGCAACTACTGCCTGCATTATTGCAGCAAGGCAAAGGGTTTCATCAATGCGCATCGGGATATCGCAAATTCGGAATTCAAGAGTATTAAAGTACGGATGTGCTCTAATATCCCACCAGATTTTTTTTGCATCATCAATGCAATTTGTTTTAACCAGCAGTTTAATGAAGTTATCGTATTCGGCAATACTTCCAAAATAATCAGGTATACCGGTTCGCGGAAAACGATCAAATATTTTACTGCGGTAAGATTTGAATCCTGTATTTCTTCCAATCCAAAAAGGTGAATTTGTAGAAAGCGCAAATATGTGTGGAAGAAAATATCTTGCTGCATTCATTACGTGAAGAGCGGTCTCCCTGTCATCAACACCAACGTGCACGTGCAATCCAAAAATTAGATTTGCTCTTGCGACTTGCTGATAATTTGAAATGATTTCCTGGTAACGCGGATGCTCTGTTATTTTTTGATCTTTCCAGTGAGAAAAAGGATGCGTTCCGGCGGCAGCAATTTCCAATCCGTTTTTCTTTGCAAGCTTTGCCAAATCGTTTCTTAATTTTGTAACCTGCTGGCGAACATCTTTAATATCTCCGCAAATATCAGTGCCAACTTCAACCACAGACTGATGCATTTCTGCTTTGACATTTTCTGCAAGTACTACTTTACCATCTTCAATTATCTGCTGAATATGTGATTTCAGTTCACGTGTTTTCGGATCTACAATCTGAAATTCTTCTTCAACACCTAATGTAAATAATCCTGGTTCTGCCATAAATATTTTTCGTTATGATTCAATCAATGGTTTATTGTTTGCAAAGTTTGTAATGAAACTTCCCCAGGTTAAATTGTTCTGTCCCGCCTTATGTAGTTGTGCTCTTCTTATCGCCATATTTGAGGCAGTTTCAACTATCCACTCAAAGTTTGCTTCGCCCACAGAATTTTTATCTGCATCCGGTGCAGGATTGCAAAAATCAATTGCATAGGGAACTCCATCACTTACTGCAAGTTCTATTGTGTTAAAATCATAACCTAAGGAATTACTTATAATTGAAATTGTTTTATTAATTTTTTCCATCAGCGATTTTTCGATTGGTTTGGGATTTTGAACATACCTTAAATGATGAGGCTGCTTCGGATCGTATCGCATAATATGAAAATCTTTTCTATCCAAGCTGTAGCAACGGAAATATTCTGTAAACTTAATTTCTTCCTGAAGCATCATTACAAGCTGTCCGCTTTCGTTGTATGCTTTAAAGAAGTCTTCAGGTGAATTCAGACGGTAAACATTTTTCCATCCGCCGCCTGCAAACGGCTTGAAGTAAGCAGGAAAGCCAATGTAGCTAAAAATTGCATCCCAGTTCATCGGGTAATTTAAATTCCTGAATGAATTTGCATCCGTATCATCCGGATGCTGGTTAGATGGAAGCAATACAGTTTTAGGGACTGCAACACCAAGCTTTGTCATCAAAGCGTTGTTAAAAAACTTTTCATCTGCGCTCCACCAAAACGGGTTGTTTATTATTGCGGCTCCGCTAACGGCAGCATTTTTTAAATAAGCTCTGTAAAAGGGAACATCCTGAGATATCCTGTCAATTATTACGTCGTAGCCGCTAAGTTCACCCTGGACAACTTTATCAATTTTTACGAATTCTGCAGTTATACCCTTAACTTCTTTTGAGTTTATTCTTTCAACAAATGCGGGCGGAAAAGTAGTCTCCTGCCCGAAAAGAATTCCTATCTTTTTCATTTAGCACCTTAAAATTCAAATTGAAAATATGATATAAACCAGCATTAAGCAAATTCGTATTCTTGTCATTCCGGTTCTGCCTGTCCGGCAGGCGGGTTGTCCGGAATCTAAAGTAATTAGTCATCAGATTCCCGACTCTCTTCTTTTGCGGGAATGACGATGTTAGATTAGCTCTTTTAACCAATTTAGATGAGAAAGCGAAACCGATATGCCGGCTTTTTCCGAATAATTTAGGAGCAAATATATTAAAAAGCATGCTCTTTTCAAGTTTTGATTTACTCAACTTTCAAGATATTCATTAGTAAAATGTAATGGCGGTGATGCGTATTATATTGCAACAAAGAAACTTATCCTTTTCAACTAAATTGTTTAGATATGGCAGATTTCTAAAATCTGGCATACCCCTCTTCCAATATTTTAAATTGATATTCTTTTCCTTTTCAGGTATTTTTAACCCGATGAGTAGAGAGGATTCACATACTAAAGATCTAATAAAGCAAAAAAAAGGCGAGCGTGATGGACAGACTCCTTTAATGGCTCAATATCTAAAAATAAAAGAGTCAAATCCAGATACAATTCTGCTTTTTCGCGTGGGTGATTTCTTCGAAACATTTGAAGAGGATGCAAAAACTGCCTCAAGAGTGCTTGGAATTACACTGACAAAAAGGGCTAACGGTGCCGCAGAAGATGTTCCACTTGCAGGATTTCCTCATCATGCTATTGATTCTTATCTGCCGAAATTAGTCCGTGCTGGTTACAGGGTTGCTGTTTGTGAGCAGATGGAAAATCCAAAGTTTGCAAAAGGAATCGTGAAGAGGGAAGTCGTTGAAGTTGTGACGCCCGGTGTTGCTCTTTCTGATAAACTGCTCGATCATAAAAAAAATAATTATCTTCTTTCAGTTTTTATAAAGACTGCTTCGCCTGCCTTGTCGGCAGACAGACCGGCAGGCGGGGATGAAATTGCGGGGATATCATTTTCGGATGTTTCAACAGGAGAGTTTTTTACTTTTGAAGTTATTGAATCTGATATACTCCAGCAGATTGAATCGATAGCACCTTCAGAAATTTTAATTCAGAAAAAAGAAAAAGATTATTTAGTACCTCTTATTTCAAAAAATAATCCTTCAATTCGTATAACAAAACTGGAAGATTGGATTTTTAATTATGATTATGCGAAAGAACTTTTGCTAAATCAGTTTGGCACTGTTACTTTAAAAGGTTTTGGAGTTGAAAATCTTCACAACGGGATAATAGCAAGCGGTGCTGTTCTTAACTATCTGCAGGATACTCAAAAAGTAAATTTATCTCATCTAAACAGGCTTGCAAATTATAATCCTTCCGAATATATGATTCTTGATTCATCGACTAAACGAAATCTTGAAATTAGTTATACGATGCAGGAAGGAAACAGAGACGGCTCGCTGATATCAATTCTTGATAAAACCACAACTGCAATGGGCGGAAGGCTTTTAAAGAAATGGGTATATGCTCCGCTCAGAGATCTAACAAAAGCTCAGAAAAGACTGAATAGCGTTGAAGAATTACTAAAGGAAAAGTCGAATAGAAAAAAAATTATAAATGAACTAAAAGAAATAGGCGATCTCGAAAGAATAATTTCGAGAGTCTGTACTGGAAGAGCAAACCCAAGAGAGGTAGTGGCGTTAAAATCATCACTTAAAAAAATACCTTCTTTGAAGGAATATTTATCGCATTTTAAGGTAGAGACTTTAACACAGGTAAAAACAAGCTTAGATTCACTTGAAATATTAGTAGATAAGATTCAGGGTGCACTAATAGACAGTCCGCCTGCGGCAATTACGGAAGGCGGAATAATTAGAAATGGTTTCAGTCCTGAGCTTGATGAACTTCGGGAAATAGCTTTTCACGGAAAAGACTGGATAGCTAAACTTCAGAAATCTGAAAGAGAACGAACGGGAATTCCATCATTAAAGGTAAGTTTCAATAAAGTATTCGGGTACTACATTGATATTAGCAATGCGCATAAAGATAAAGTGCCGGATGATTATATTCGGAAGCAAACACTTGTAAACTCAGAACGCTACATCACTGCTGAATTGAAAGAGGACGAAGACAAAATACTAAATGCCGAAGAAAAAATTTATGAATTGGAATCAGAGTTGTTTGATGAGATTAGAAAAATTGCTGCTGCGGAAGCCATAACAATTCAGCATAATGCAAGAATGATTGCATTAATCGATTGCCTGATTTCATTTGCAGAATGTGCTGAGAATTATAAATATAACAAACCGGTTATCAGTGAAGGGTCTGAACTTGAAATCGTTGAAGGAAGACATCCCGTAGTTGAACAGATTTTACAACCAGGTGAAAAGTTTACTCCAAATGATTGCCTAATGAATAATGATACTATGCAGATTATTATTTTAACCGGACCGAACATGGCCGGGAAATCAGTATATATTAGGCAGGTTGGACTAATTGTTTTAATGGCGCAGATAGGTTCTTTTGTACCAGCGAAAAGTGCAAAAATTGGTATAGTGGATAGAATATTTACCCGTGTTGGAGCAAGTGATAACATAACCTCCGGTGAGAGCACCTTTCTTGTTGAAATGCAGGAAGCTGCTAATATTTTAAATAATGCTACTTCAAAAAGTTTAATCCTTTTAGATGAAATTGGAAGAGGAACAAGCACTTTCGATGGGATTTCAATAGCCTGGGCTCTAACAGAATATTTGCATGATAATGAAAATGTCTCTGCAAAGACTTTGTTTGCAACACATTACCACGAATTGAATGAAATGGCTGACCTGTTTCCTAAAATAAAAAATTATAAAGTAGAAGTTAGAGAATACGATGATAAAGTTATCTTTTTGCACAGGGTCAATCCGGGAAGAGCAGACCACAGCTATGGAATTCAGGTGGCGCAGATGGCTGGTCTGCCGCAGTTTGTTACAAACAGGGCAAAGGTAATTTTAACTAATCTGGAAAGCAAAGAATTAACTCCCTACGAGATTAAAAAAGAGAAATTAAAGAAGATGTCTTCTTCGATTGATTTGGCAAATCAAATAAGCCTCTTTGAGTTTAAGGATGATGAGCTGCGCGGCGAACTGAAGAAAATTGAAATCGAAAAATTAACCCCGCTTGAAGCATTAAATAAACTAAGTGATTTAAAAAAGAAAGTAAAAAACAAAAAAGATGAAATTGAATAAACCTAAAACTCTATATCAACTTTTATTTTTAATTCTGATAACCTGTATACTGTTAGTATCGTGCGATAAAAAAATACCTGATACTGATGAAATGAAAGACTATGTTGAAAATCTTATGAAAGAAAGAGCTGAAAAAGACAGTTCATTTCAATTTGAAACTCATTCACCGTTTAACAGGGATACAACAATTGAATTTGAAAACCTTAAATATTATAAACCGAATGCCGAATTTATTTTTAAGTCTAAGCTTTTTTATAATGATGTTGCCGATTCAGTGGTAATTATGGGTACCAAAGGGGAAGCAAGGGCGGTAGTTGTTCTGGGATATATAGAGTTGAATTATAAAAATAAAACCTTTAAAGTAAATGTTTACCGAGGATTCGCAAAAACCGGAGAACCCTACCACAGCATCTGGTTTACTGATAGAACAACGGGAAAAGAAACTTATGGAGTAGGTAGGTACCTGGATTTTGAACTACAGGCAGATTCGAATTTTATTTACACAATCGATTTTAATAAAGCTTATAATCCTTATTGTGCCTACAGTGCATTGTATACCTGCCCCATTCCGAGGGAAGAGGATTTCATTGATATATCAATAGAAGCGGGAGAAAAGTATTTTCATTAAACTAATCAACCCTGATTAGAACAACACGCCTGTTCATTTTTCTTCCTTCAGCAGTATTATTATCTGCTATTGGAAAATCTTCACCCAATCCTACAACTTCAAAGTTATCTCTTCTCAATCCTTGAGAAATAAAATAGTTATATACTGATTGAGCTCTTTGCAGAGATAAAATTTTATTATACTGCGGATCACCTCTTTCATCTGTATGTCCTTCAATTCTCCATTTGGCATTCGGTCTTAATTTTATTCTTGAGACAACTTTGCTCAGCTCATCGTATGAGTTTGGTGTAAGGATAGCTTCTCCTGCATTAAACAATGTTGAAGCATTAAATACATATTCCTGGAATATATCTGAGCATCCATCTAAAGTTACTGCAGTTCCCAGGGGAGTATTAGGACATTTATCCAGATAGTCAGCCACCCCATCACCATCTGTATCTAGCGGGCAGCCCTGATTATTTACTAGTACTCCAATCGGAGTATTTGGACACCTGTCAGCAAAATCTGGCACTCTGTCACCATCAGCATCAGACGGGCAGCCGAGGCTATCGACTCTCACGCCGCGAGGAGTTTGTGGACACTGATCAAAATAATCAGGGACACCATCATAATCTGAGTCTTGAGGACAACCGCTTCTGTTAACTCTCACATTTGGGGGTGTCTTTGGACATCTATCCGCATAGTCAGGTACACCATCACGATCGCTATCGACAGGACAGCCATTTTCATAAACCTGCACTCTGGCTGGGGTATTAGGACACTGGTCTAAATAATCCGGGACACCATCTCTATCAGTATCAACAGGGCAGCCGTTCTCATCAACTATTAGTCCTTCAGGTGTATCCAGGCATATATCGTAGGAATCATCTATACCGTCTTTGTCAGCATCCGCTCTTGCGCCTATAGTATATGACAATCCAAGATAACCGGTAAAAAACAAATCATTTTGTGTACCAGCCTGCATGTCATCCAGCCAGTCGTTGAAATTGATAGCCACACCCAGATTAAAATTTATCGAGAAGTTGCTAGTTATATAATTTCGAAGTCCAGCCTCCAAATTCAGATTCACATCATTTTTACTGTATTCGCCATTTATATTATTAACTAATTGATTCCCATTTCTGTCTCTGGGGTCGAAGTTTAAATAAGAAAAAGATGCTGTTATTGTTGGAGATAAATTATCGGAAATGATGTATCCGTAAGTAATTCCAGCACCTAAAAAAAACAAATCAGTTTTAAATTCAGGGGGAGTTTTTGTATCCTGATTTCCACTTACAGTTCCATTACCCGCAAATCCTTTTATTCCCACAAGATGATTGGTAAAGGTATTAAAGAAATATTCAACCGAGGTTCGCCATATAAAATCTAACCTTGATTTTGCATAATCTGTATAGCCAAGGGTGGTACCGCCTTCTAAAGATAAGGACACAGAACCCATAAGTGGATGAATAACCTTTTTACCACTATGCTGTCCCCGCAGTAAACCTGTATTAACAAGAAGGAATAAAATCAGGAATATTTTGAAAAATTTTTTTACGGATTGTTCCGATGAAGTAGATCTCATTTTTAAAATCTGTAAAATTTTGCTAAATAATTATCAACAAAATAACAAAGTTATTTCAGATTTTAGCAATATTCAGACCAAAAATATTATTTATATTCGGGAGTCTCGGCACTTGATATGAGTAATCTTCTATCTTCACCGGTTAAATTCATAATCCAAAGATCTTTTGGATTGAATCCATCATTTGAAGTGTTTTCAAAGATTATGTATGCTCCATCCGGTGAAAATCTGGGGTGAGTATCATTGGTGCCTGGCAATTTGTTTACTGAGATGTCAAGATATGTTGTGTCTATTAGACTTTTAACAAAAATTCTGGCATCAAGCTGTCTTCCGGTTGGAGACTCAAAGCCAGATATATCATGTGTAAGTATAATACTGTTGCCATCAATCGACCAGCTGGGACTTTCAACAATTCCTGGTAAATTATCAATTACCAGTGTCATATTACTGCCATCAGAATTCATAGTGTATATTTCATTATCATAAATTTTCTCTCCTACTGTTAATACAACAATTTTGTCACCGAATGTTGAATATTCACATTCCCTGAAGTGTCTTCCGGCAGGTGCGGTAGCTATTAAAGTGAGATTTGCACCGTTCTCATCAACCGAATAAAGCTGGTTGTAGTGACTGTAAAGAAATTTCCCTCCGTCAGGAGACCAGCTAAATCCTATTCCATTGTTGTGATAACCTGCAATTGGTAATGTTGTAACCCTATATGCATTACTGCCATCTCGTTCCATCTCGAAAATATGGAAATCAATATCTTCATCCGATGAAAATGCTATATATCTTCTGTTTGGATTTAGGCGTGGCCACCATTCTCTGAATGGTTTATTTGTTAATTGAATAACATCTGTTCCCCCTGAATCTGAGGTGAATATATCATAATTCCCAAATCTATTAGATGAATAGAAGAATTGATAATCTGGTTGATCACGTACTGTAAAAGTCCAAACATCACCTTGAGTAATTAAAGTATCCTGTACTTTTGTATCAACCTGCCAGAAATAAGTCTTTTTATAATCCAACATCTCAACGTAGATGGTAGTATCTTCCAGATCACCAGCTAAAAGCACCCTGCCAGGAGAATCAGAGTCATATAAATAAATATCGTATTTCTGCAGATTAAAATCTGTGGTTGAATCAGGGGACCAAGCTAAGTCTAGATTACGGAGTTGATCAATCGCATCATTTTCAGGTAAAGGATTAAAAACCTTTCCCGGAGCCTCTGTAATCGGAGATTTTTCTAACTGAATTACAACAGGTGTTGTTTCATCTTCACGTACAGATACGGTAACACTCTTCTTTTCGAATCCAACTTTGGCAACGGAAATAGAATAAGATCCGACTGAAATATCCGGAAATGTAAAATCACCGTTTGCATCTGTTATTAAGGAAGTTGTTGCAGGAGAAGTTGATACACTTGCACCTGTAATTGGGACTATTAAACTATCTTCCCGAGCTTCTATAACTTTACCTTCTATCTATCCGAATAGTTCAGGTTGTATTGTATCTTCTTTACAGGACAATGTTAAAAGTAAAAACACAAAAACCAGGAAAAGACCTTTAATATTTTTTTTAATATTCAATGTGTACTCCTCAATAAAAAAACTTACTTATTTACTCTTTGAAAAATTAGTGATTTTCAGGTATGTAATTTAATGAATCTGCTGAAATCAGTTCTTCATCCTTAAAAACTTGGAGAATTATATCGTATGTTGTGCTATTATCAATATTTAGACCAACTTTAGTTAATATCAACTCTGAATTATTTTCTGAAATATATTTTCCCGATTGTGTAGATAGTGATTTACCGGATTTACCTATTTTATTTGTTTGCATCTTGTATTCTATGAATATAGTACTATTAGAATTATTTATGAACTTGCCGATTATATTTAATTTTTCCCCGGATATATCGATTTCAATTTTTGCATAAAATGGTTCTTGTCGAACTAAATTTGTCAGGGTTTGAGTAGGGGAGAAAGATGTGAATGCATAGAAAAATACTAAAATTATACAAAATGAAATCATAAAACTACCTTACCTCGCGAAAATCTTATTTTTTGTATAATGCTCGGGGCACTCTGTTCATTGCATCACTCAATTATTATAGTAATGCCGTCTCCAGTTTGTGTAATACCAAAATTTGAATTTACACCTGTAGCATTTTGAATGAACTCATTATTATTCCCTTCCTGGATCACAAAATAATCAAAATCATTTCCGCTTATATTTTGCTGGATATAGTTACCTAAACCATTCTGATTAATATCGCCATTTATATTGTACCCGTTAAGTTCTATATCAGCATAATTTTCCACACCAGTTTGAGAGATAGTAATACCTATTTGATTACCGTACTGGTATAAAATTGCAGTATTAAAATCTCCATCCTGATAAAGATTTGCATAATTACCAAGGCTTCCATATTGAGCTTGAAATTGATTAATGATACCGGTATTAGAATCTCCATATTGATTTACTACAGCTATATGCCCGTCATCAAAACCTACATTACCTGTTGGATTACTGTTCAGCGATTGAAGCAGCTCATCTTCTATTTTGGAATTATCCTGAGCGAACAAATTAATAGCAAGGCACAGAAATAAGAAAAATATTAGGTTTAACGTTTTCATATTGAAATATTTTTTATTTAAGCCCACAAGAGTGGAAAACACTCTTGTGGGTTGTAATTAAATCAGTTATTAATCCATATTATGGACTTTGTGTTACATTAACAAGATCGCCATCTCCATCTTGAAATACTGTTGAGTAGTGGTCAACACCAAACTGTGTTACGTTAGCTGTATTATAGTTGCCAGGCTGGTAAAGATAAGATTCATGGCTAAATCCATCTTGATAAACATGAGCTATATTATGATTACCTTCTGCATCAAGATAGGAGTAGTTAGCAATACCAAATTGAGTAACATCAGCGGAATTGTTATCACCATACTGAAATGCATCAGACCAGTTACCACCACCAATTTGAAGCACCACTATAGAATTTAAATCTCCATCTTGAACATACGATTCTCCCTGATTAACATAAGATGTATTGAAGTCGCCAAGCTGAGCAACGGTTGCATTGTTATCGTCACCCCACTGGTCTATTTCAGAATAATTGCCACTAGGACCTGGGAAGTAACCTCCATTCTGATAAACCATAGCAGTATTATCATCATCGTCCTGCCAAATATATGATTCATGGCCTATTCCAAACTGATCTACATATGCCTGGTTAAAATCGCTATTACTCCAGGCAGAATAACCTTGGTCAACAGATGAGTAATTAAAAGCACCTCTCTGATATACATCAACCAAGTTTCCTGATCCATGCACGTAAATATCGGAAGTCAAATTATTTCCTAGAAAACCGCCTTGATTAACATTTTGCACATTATCATCTTTAAAAACCTCTATATTTGAAGTTAGAAAACCAGAGAGAAAACCACCTTGTAATACATCAGCCTGGTTATTATCACCATCCTGTAAAATTTCTGAACTGTTCATATAACTATGCTGGTTTACGCCCGCCCGATTCACATCTCCAATTTGCTCAATCCTGGAGTCGGCATATGTACCATCCTGGAATACATCAACTTCATTATTCAAGCCATTCTGTCGAGCCCAACTATAGTTGTCATGGTTAGTTTGGATAATATCAGCATTATTTCCTCCATTACCAACCTGGATAACCTGGGATTGATTGTATTCACCAGTTTGGTCAATAGTTGCAATGTTAAAATCGGCATTCTGTTTGATTTTAGAAATATGCTCCATATCAGTCTGATTGACATCAGCATTATTACCCTCACCATTCTGGTTTATTCTTGACCATTGACCGGTACCGGTTTGATCAACATCTGCTATATTTACACTTCCTCCCAGTTGATTAACCTCGGAGTAATGCGCTTGAGCATAAACCAAAGTGGTGGAAACAAGCAAAACAAATAATAATGAGATTATTTTTCTCATTGAATTAGTCCTCCAAATTGTTTGTTAAAAATTTAAATTAATTTCCTTGTCCTACTTACTGACAAGCTGCTAAGCAGTATGAGTTTCCGCAAGTGATCAGACATCATCAACCCTGTGTGGAATTAATTTTTTTATGATTTTATTCTAAGATGCCCTCAAATTATCAGCATTGCCCTCTGAAATTTACAGTTGTACAGCCTGCCTATCACTGTACCGCTGTTCCGCTAGTTACGGAAAAGTTTTAAGGACTCCACACCTCCTTTCTTCATCTTTTTTTAATATTGAATTATTTAAAACCTTAAAAACCGGGATAAAACGAAATACCAAATCTAAAAGCATAGAAGTAATCGTTTATGTCTCCAACGGTTCTACCATCAATTTCATCAGAAAGTAAATAGTTATAATCAAACACACCATTAATCCCTAATTTATCCCAGAACCTGTATTCTGCACCTATGCCAATGGATAAATTTGCAGCCCAGTCGTTTTCAAATTGAATATCATTTCCCTTCCTGTCCTCCGCTTTCATATATGTTGCATCGATACCTCCGCTTATATAAGGAGAAAACCGGTTATGGGGCAGCATATAAAATTTGCCGTTTATTCCTGCATATGTTGTCTTTGCCTTAAAGAAATTGGTTGCTGATAAGTTTCCGGTTCCTAAACGAATACCAAGATCAAAATTTTCCGATACGGGATTAGTGACGAAGAACTCATACAATG
>WOR8_10001958_pt1 | contig 20597 bp, 10 predicted proteins | sample DeeMarSeWOR38_10_FD_19890 | JGI IMG/M metagenome (IMG submission 19890) | reverse complement strand
ATTTTGCTCAATAATATTTTCATCAATATGCCATATCAAAACACCGCTGCCGGGCAATCCCCGGTCTGGATTATCAATATCGATCAGCACGCCCCTGCTGCTAAAAACGGCTGCGCTGCTTAAATAGGTTTGCAGAATCTCTCTCATATTGGGAAAATTCCCGCTGGCGGCTCCTAATTCAAATTGCAGGCTGTCCAAGTTTAAATTCCCCGCATATCTATTCTCGAGTAGAAAATACTCCCGGTCATTGATAGGCAGTCTGTAAGCCCGGTTTTGGTTATTCGACAAAACATGATGAACGGAAAACTGATCATCCTGGGCTTGATAAAGCGTAAATGGCGTTTCCCATCCGGCTTCAATTCGCGTCCATGCATCCGGCAGAGCAGGCAAAAGACCATCGCCGTTGAACAGCCCGGCATCCATCACACTAAACCGCCCGATACCGCTGCGGCGGGTCACCGGGCTGAATAAATCCAGCCAGCCTAACTGCGAACCAATATTTGCAACGAGCATTCCGTTCAGTCCCAATTCGATCCCATCCTGGCTTTCGGTTTCGGGGAGGATGATTCCACTGGTTACCGTGGCGGCTCCGTTGTCAACCGAAATGCCGCTGATGCCCAAATTCTCCTGTAAAAACTCCTGAGTTATGAATAATGACGGAATGTCCTGCGGCGTCTCATCAAACCCGAGATCGACGTCCTTTCCCACACCGGCGTGAAACACAATATATCCCTGATAATCGCTAAAATTTATTCCCGGGGTTGCGCTATCGGCTTTTTGGACGGCATCACGTAATAATCTGGCGAGTCCTTCATTGATCTTGTCGGGGGTGGTGTTGGGATTATAATACCCCATGGGTTGATCAAGTTGATACGCTTCGGACTCACCCAATGGATACACATCGCCAACAATTAAACGATCTCCCCTGCTAATCTTTAGAAAATAATTCCTGGCAAACTCCAAATGATCTTGAAAATAGCTCCTGATATGGGGAGGGGGGTCAATCTGAAACGGATCGGTACTTTGGTTTAAATTAAACCTCCCGTCACCGGTTGTGGTTTGAGAATTGTCAGGTTGGAATTCAACACGAATAGCCAATATCCTGAGTGTATCTGCCGCGGGTAACGTCGAGGAATAGGATTGCTCAAAAATTAAGAGTAATGGAAGAAACACCCACCAACAAACAACTGCAAATTTCATCATAAAGGACCAACATTATCCGGTAATTAATTGCCCACCCTCGGCGTACTAGCAGACTGAAATCTCATCATAATGAAAATGAAAGAGAAAATCGCATTGTATCAGATAAGGGATGGTCCTCTACTGAGGCGTAGATATAACTGAAATCGACGCCAACGATGGACATGCGCAATCCGCCGCCAAAAGTCCAGAACTTGCGTCCACCGAAATCCTCATCTTCATAAAAATATCCGGCACGGAGGGCAATTAAGTCGGTATACCAATATTCTCCGCCAATAGAGTGAGTGAATCTTCTCAAGACGCCTGCATCGGTCCATGAGGAATAAAAAACCGCTTTAAGGACGCCGTCCGCTTTTTCGGCATCGCGATGCACGAGTAGCCGGTTAACGTCGTAAACCAGCGTAAACTTATTATATTCGGAATCGAGTAATCGGTATGCTAAACCCATGCGCAGATTTGTCGGTACCGGGTCGGCCTGGGACTTGTTTATATAAGTCATTTTAGGACCAATATTCGATATGGTCATGCCCAAGCTTAGCTTCTTAGCAAACCCGGGATGATAAAGGGCACCGATATCGGCAGCGAATGTAGATCCCCTGCCATCCCGTTTCTCGTTATCTACAAAAATCCCCGGAGATAAATTTGAATAAATGAACTTTAGCCCAACGCCGACGCCGAGATTATGTTTTAGTTTTAAAGCGTAACTTCCGGTAACAGCAACTTCATTACTGTTGAATCGGCTCACCTCAGCGCCTGTAACATCCGTTTGAATATTTTCGCCGTAGTTAATGAATTGGATACCCAATCCCAGCATACCGATATCTTGCCAATAATAACGAAACGCTCCAAAATCATAATACAAATCGCTCAGGTTGAATTGCGGAAGCCATTGAACGTGCATCAAACTTCCGGCAAATTTTTTGTCGGTTTCCGGATTTTCATATTGAAACGCCAAACCTGCCGGATTCCAATATACCGCATTGGGATCGTCAGCGATAGCGACACCGGCTTCCCCCATTCCTCCCTGGCGCGCGCCGGGATTAATCATTAGGAAAAGAACCGTAGCCTCTCCCTGCGCAAATACCGGTGACATCAAGAATGCAATCACCACGATCATTAATAATAAGGATAAGAATTTCATAAAACCCTCCTGGTAAAGGATAAAAAAAAACCGAATTCAAAGAGTATGGATTTACTCTTCATTCGGCTACGTTCATTTTCGAAATCTTGCAAGGATATAACATAGTTGTTAAGAATTTCGTTCTCATCGCGTAAATCGACTCTAATTGACTGCCTGGTAATTCAAAATCCTTAACAACCTTCGATAGGCTGTGCTCCTTTGTTTATAGTGAAAAATTTATGTCGTTTTAAAAACCAATGCAAGCATTTTTAGCAAAGAATAAAAAAAATAGAACCTGCTACAATTTTGAAAACTTCGTCAACAAATAAAAGTTTCGGCAGAAAATGGGAAATATTTTGGTACTGTTACATAATCGATTTTTTTAATATGGGTACAATATCATCCAGCGCTAATAATTCGCGAATCAAGAAAGGTTCGCCGTATTTAACTCCGGCCTTCCAGCCGTAATGTCTTGCTTTGAATTCAACAGCCTCCATGAACCATTGCGAAGATACAAAGGTATCCTCTCCGGGCCAACTCGGATTATAAAACTGGGACCGATATGCCTGCAAGGCTTTTAACTTAATTTCAAACTGCGCCGATACATCGACAATGAAAGTGGGTTCAAATTCATAAGTGGTTGCATAATACACGATTCTGTGAGGTCTATGTTTTGGAAAGTTTGAGACTATTTTGGGAAGTCCGGAGTAGAAGGCGGCCTCAGTAACCAACTTGCCGGAATAAATATGATCGGGATGCCTGTCATTCGGATAAGGAGCAAAAACAATCGTTGGGGTTGTTCGGCGTATGATTTCTATCACCTTGTGTTGATTTTCCTTGGTCAGCTCTATATTACCGTCGGGAATTCTCAAGTTTTCTCTTAAACTAATCTTTAAAATTTTTGCCGACTTCGCAGACTCTTTGTACCGTTCCTCGACCGCCCCACGACTCCCCAATTCACCCTCGGTTAAATCCACGATTCCGGTAGTGTACCCCTGCTTTGCGAGCTTGTATAGCGTAGCGCCACAACCCAATTCAACATCATCGGGGTGAGCGCCAAAAGCCATTATATCAATTTTCTTTTGATTCATTTGAGAATCCATAGGGTTAATTGGTTGACCTTTAAAAGGGTCAAAAATAATTCTTCTTTTCAAAAAATAAAAAAGAACTTTAAAAAAATTAAAGTCAATCGAAAATATCAGAGATTCGCAGAGGCGAAAAAGAATTTCTGAGTATCCAGAAAATTTAAAATTGTTTGGATAGAATTACGCAAATAATAAATTAGCTGTCTAACAAAGAATCTCTTCGGCGTGCATTCGATTTATGAAAGTGGAAGTGAAAAGTAAAGCACTTAGCGCAAGCATTAAGATTGACAGACAAATCGGCCATTACTCCAGGGATGCAAAGGGACCAACTCTTATCTTCATAGGTGGAATTCACGGCAATGAACCCTCCGGAGTGTTAGCCCTTCATTCTGTTTTAAGTGAATTGCAGCGATTAAACCTGCCTTTCCGCGGAGAAATCTTTGGCTTCGCCGGTAACCTGACCGCACTTTCCCGCGGTGTCCGTTATGTGCATAAAGACCTAAACCGTATTTGGAAATCGGATGCTCTATCAGGGCTTGAGAGTGGAAAGAATGTTGGGGCAGCCGAATGTGTTGAAGAAAAAGAACAATGGGAACTTTATGAAATCCTGGAAAAAGCATATAGCAAAAAACGTCCGGTTTATGCTTTCGATTTACATACAACATCCTCCGAAAGCCAGCCCTTTATAACAATCGGAGACACGATTAGAAATCGGACCTTCGCCATGAAATTCCCCATTCCGATTATTTTGGGGATTGAGGAGCAGATTGATGGAACGTTACTCAATTACATCAGCGAATTGGGTTTTGTCACGATGGGATTTGAATCGGGGCAGCACGATGCCTTAACCTCCATACAGGTTCATACAGCTTTGATTTGGTTGGTATTGTATCACGCCCGGTGCCTAGAATCGAACAATGTTCCAAATCTGCTTGATCATTACACGACATTGGCTAAAAGTGTCCATGACAACCAAAAAATTTTTGAAGTCCGGTACCGGTATGATATTTCCATGCTGAAGGAATTTACTATGAACCCAGGATTCCAAAATTTTCAAAAAATAGGGAAAGGTGACAGCATTGCACAAAGCGAAAATGGCAAAATCTTCAGCCGTGAAAAAGGTTTGATCTTCCTGCCGCTTTACCAGAATCAAGGAGACGATGGTTTTTTTGTCGTACGGGAGATCATGCCTTTTTGGCTGCGGATTTCATCTTTAATGAGAAAAATGCGATTGGAAAAAATTCTTCCCTACCTACCTGGTATTCAAAAACATCCCCAAACCGATAATACACTCATTGTCAATACAAAAATTGCCCGCTGGTATGTGCTTGAATTTTTTCACTTATTGGGTTACAGAAGAGAAACAAAGGAGAACGGTAAATTGGTCGTAACCAAGAGAAAGTGGGATATAGTGAAACCCTAATCTAATCCATTCCAACTTAAGCATCATACAAAAAAGAGATTGCTCAAGGCAGGTGCCGACCTTTCAGACTCTATCACGGCTGAATTTCCTTCCCCAAAATTCATTACTAATAAAAATTTTATTTGCAATTTATTTAACCATCGTGCTAGACTTGACACTTTATTATTGAGACAGCGTAAACAAACTTTCGATTGTCAAATAAACAAAAGGAATAAACATCATGGTTTTACGAAAATACCGAATTGTCAGCATAACCGCATTGCTTTCCGTTCTGCTTTCTACATTAATCATTTTGGGATTAAACCCCGACGATATTCAATCCCGGCTGACTGCCCACGTTAAATACTTGGCATCTGATGAATTGGAAGGCAGGAAAATGGGAACGAAAGGTAACCGAAAAGCCGCCGAATATATCGCTAATTATTTCGCTGATATCAATGTCCAACCATTCGGAGAATCATACTTTCAGAAATTTCCGGTTATAACCGAAGTTCACCTCGGTGAAAATAATAGCGTGGCCATTGAGATCAGCTCACCGATGAAGGGCTCCGGCTCCAGCTCCAAAAATCAGACTTTAGAAAAAATGAGCTGGACAATCGGCGACCAGTTTACACCGTTGGGCTTCTCTTCCAATGCTTCGGTTTCCGGGAACCTGGTTTTCGCCGGATACGGAATTACCATGGACACCGATGATCAGAAATATGACGATTATGCAAGCGTTGATGCCACGGGAAAAATTGCCCTTATTTTGCGTGGTTCCCCGGAGGATGACAATCCGCACAGCAAATTCATTCCTTTTGAAACGCTCCGTTACAAAGCCACCAATGCCCGCGAACACCGCGCCAGCGCTATTGTATTTATCAATGCGGAAGAGGATTTCGCCGAAGAGCTCATTTCGCTGCAGCCGGATCGCTCTTCCAGCAAATCGGGAATTGTGGCGATTCATGCCAAACGAAATGAAATTCAAAAGCTGCTCCCTGTCGATAAAAATCTTACAGCATTGGTCAATACCATTAAGGAAACAAAAGAGCCGGCAAGTTTTGATTTAAATATGGTCAAAATGAACATTACGGTTGATCTGGAAAACATTGAAAAACCCACCGCAAATGTAATAGGCTATGTCCCGGGAACGGACGCCAGTTTATCGGATCAGTATATTGTGGTTGGCGCCCACTTCGACCATTTGGGCTGGGGTCCCGAGAACTCCCGGTACGAAGGCACTGAACCGACTATCCACCACGGTGCGGATGACAACGCCTCCGGTACTTCGGCAATGATGGAATTAGCCCGGCTTACTTCGGAAAATCCCCTGGATCGTCCGACCATTTTCATGGGATTTACCGGTGAAGAATTCGGACTGCTCGGTTCGGCTTATTATTGTAAACATCCGCTCGTTCCAAATGATAAAATCATTTTTATGCTGAATCTTGACATGGTGGGAAGGATGGAAGAAAATAAGGTAAATGTGCACGGCACAGGTACTTCATCGCGCTGGGATTCTTTGGTTGATTCCCTATCAAAAATGTACTCTTTGGAAATTTCTACTTCCAGCGATGGATGGGGACCCAGTGACCAAACTTCATTTTATGCTGAAAAAATTCCGGTTCTATTCCTCTTCACCGGTTTGCATGATGATTACCACAGACCCTCCGATACATCGGATAAACTGGATTACGCCGGGCTCGAAAAGATTGTAGAATTCTCAGAATCGATCCTTCACTCCGTTGCTGAAAATCCCGAGAAACCGGATTTTGTGGAAACATCTTCACCGGGCGCCAGGCGTTCTATGGCGTTCAGAGTATATGTTGGCACAATTCCGGACTACAGCGATAATCCGAAAGGCTTGCGCCTGAGTGGTGTGCGCGAAGACGGACCTGCCGCTAAGGCGGGTATGCAGGGCGGCGATATTATGATCAAATTCGGAGATATAGACATTAAAACGATTTATGACTATACCTACGCATTGGGTAAATATAAGCCCGGTGAAACCATTGATGTGGTTGTACTGCGAGGCGAAAATGATGAGAAGGTCACTCTGCATGTAAAGTTGGAAAAAAGACAATAATCTGATAAAGTAAAAAGGCAAAAGTTAAAATGAGACGTGAGAAGTAAAAAGATTTTTGCCTTTTTACTTTTTCCTTTTTACTTTTTCCTTTTTACTTTTGCCTTTTTACTTTTCTCATCAACTCCTCGACACATTTCTGATTCACGCATCCTGGCATTTAAACCCATTAACCTATTTACTCAGTCGGGATCCCCCGGTCGATCATCAAAATCGGTATCCCCTGATCCACCCGGTAAATGACCTTTCTGTCCTCCGTGATCAAGGCTTCGTCCAGCATATCCTCCACTGGCGAGCCGTCATAGTATTTCACTTCGCCCTTCTCAATTTCTTTATTAATTCTTTCTACGATATCAGCCTCGAGATTGCGAAGGTTCTGCTTTGTTCTGGGACACATAAGTATTTCAATTAATTTCTCGCTAACCGGCATATTGTTTTCCCCTATACTCTAACTGATTAATTTTTAAGGAGTACAAAATTTGTTTTACCATTCGCCGCGCGAAATGAATTTTGGACTCCGGTATTTCTTTCAAATCGATTGAAGTTGGCGAGCCCGTTCGGCAACCTCGGACATCACACGCAAGATATTGCCGCTACAAATCTTCTCAATATCATCTTCAGAATAACCCCTTTTCAACAATTCATAAATTAAGTTTGGATACATGGAAACATCTTCCAAACCCTGGGGAAGGAAGGAAACACCTTCAAAATCGGATCCCAAACCCACATGATCTATTCCAACCAATTGAACCACATGATCGATGTGATCGGCAACGTCTGCCACAGTTCCCAAATGGTGGTTATGATAATATTCTTCCATATAGGCTTTGGCATGCTCATCTTTCCGTCCCCACCCTTTGTCATCCACATATTTATTTAGTTCTTTTCTTATTTCTCTTCCCTTTTCACGGTATTCATTCTTCAAAAACGCCGATCCGAAGGTAACCTGGATAACTCCCCCGTTTTTACCCAATACCCTGATCAGATCATCACTCATATTCCTTTCCCAATCCGGTGTGAAATGCCGGCAGGAGGAATGAGAAGCAATGACCGGAGCTTTGGTGATTTTCATTACATCGTAAAAGGCGCTGTCCGTAATGTGGGACACATCTATCATTATTCCCTGGCGATTCATTTCTGTTACTACTTTTTCGCCAAAGGGGCTTAAGCCATTCCATTTGGGAATGGTGTCATAAGATGAATCGCAAATGTGATTATTTTTTGAATGTGCCAGAGTAATATAGCGAATGCCTTGCTCATAAAAATATTTTACATTTTCAAGATTATCTTCAACAGGAGCGCCGTTTTCCATCCCCATAAGGAGGGATATTTTTCCGGCCTCGAAATTCGAGTTGATATCAGCGGGCGAATATGCCATCGCAAATTTATCCGGCCACTTTGCCGTTAAATCCTTTACCATATTAATAAGAGTATCGGCTAACTCCTTTGCGCCGCCTGTTTCCTGGTATTTTGCTGGAACGTAAATGGACATAAAAGGTGCATCCAGTCCCCCTGTTTTTGCACGGACATAGTCAAAATGGCCACCTTTCGTTCTCACGGAAATGTCATCCATATCTTCGCGCAATCGATATGGCACATCGATATGCGTATCAATGATGATAAATTGTCGAGCCATTTGTTGGGCTTTGTCCGCTAAATTTGGGTTAGTCTCTTGCTTCCCCGAACAACCAATTATAACAAAGGAGGAAATAACCAACAGTCCAAAAACAGATCTCATTTTTTCTTCCATAAACATTCCCAATAAACCATTTCAAATATGTGATTGGATTTTTGCAACAAAAGGTAAGAACAAAAATTGGTATTTGCAACGCCGATGCTATTTAGAGAAAATCAAAATTATTTTTGAACTTTCAACTTCAGTTTATATATTGTAATATTTCGATGTGTTCTACATTACGATTAATCGCATTGTAAGAAATCTAAAGAACTAAATGGAAATGGGTATCATCAGGATTGATGCTGCAGCGAAGTTACTGCACGGGAAGGATCAATCTAATACTGGACGATAACCCTCCATATTTAGACTTTTAACAACCACTATTAACAGAGGGACATACTAGCAATGAGAATTCGAATACTCCTCAACATTTTTGCGATAGTAATACTCTTTCTCCTCAATAGTCTAATTGCAGGAACCACCGGCAAAATTGCCGGGACGATCAAAGACGAGAACTCCGGTGAGGAACTTATCGGAGCAAATATTCTTATTGAGGGAACGAATATGGGTGCCTCAACCGATAAAGACGGTTATTTCGTCATTCTCAATGTTCCGCCCGGAACCTACACAGTGAGTGTATATTATCTCGGTTACTCCACCCTCAAAACTGAAAATGTAAAAGTGAGCGTTGATCGAACCACGACCCTTCAGATGAAATTAAGTTCCGAAGCGATCACAGGCGAAGAAATTGTCGTTCAGGCAGTGCGTCCTGCAATTGAAATGGACCGAACAAATACCGCCGCGATCATAGGCGCCGAAACAGTGGAATCCATGCCTGTAACCGAAGTGGAAGAAGTTCTCGAACTCCAAGCTGGTGTTGTTAGGACAGAAGGCGAGCTGCACTTCAGAGGCGGACGAGCCCGGGAGGTTGCTTATGTTATCGACGGCGTTCCGGTAAATAATTCATTCAGCGAAAATGGCGGCAGTTTAGTAGAAGTTGAGAATAACATGATCGAAGAATTAGAAATTATCAGCGGCGGTTTTAATGCTGAATACGGGCAGGCCCAGTCTGGCGTCGTAAATATCGTGACCAAAAGGCCCGCCTCGACTTTTAGCGGCACGGTGAACGCTTATATGGGAGACTGGCTAAGTAGAAAGGACGATGTTTATTTAGGAATTAGCAAAATCAATCCATTGGGAGAGCGAAATGTGGATTTTAGCCTCACCGGGCCCATAATATCTGACAAGTTGGGGTTTGTAGTAAATGCTCGTTATCATGGGTTTGAAAGCGTTGATAACTACGAACGCCGCTTCAATTCCGCCGATGGCTGGAAAATAGCTGCCTACAGGGAATGGGCCATACAACAGGATATTGCCGAAGGTACAGTGGTTCCGATTCCTGACTCCCTCGCCACCGGAGATCGATCCCAGGGATCCCTCGCCGTCAGCGATTATGGTTCTTTGCAGGCAAAATTGAGATTCACGGTTACCCCAAAGATTAGTTTAACCTATACGGGCTTTGGTTCCTTCCAGGAAACCCAGGGGCCATGGAATTCTGTTTTGGAGAGATCAGGGAGTTTCTACAGATATGCACCGGACAATTTTGGAACCATTCAACGGTGGTCTTATTCTCATTTCCTCCGTTTTCAACATTCACCGTCCGATAAATTCTTTTATAATATTGCCGCGTCATATCAAAGAGAGGACGGGGATTATTTCTACCGCAAGGACAATAAGATTGCCCAATATCCCGGGGATGACGGAATTCAGCTAATTGGCGCTGCATCAAGCAATGGCTCAGGTAATGTTTTTAATCTGGGCAGCACAGGGGGGTTCTATGGTAGCTCTCCCGGGCAGGGATACATCGACCAGTATCTTTTGCAGGGTGATTTGAACCTGCAGTTTGATAAGTATAATTTCATAAAAGCCGGCTTTTCAGTTACACAAATCATAGGCGATATCTACTACCGCGGATTCCGGATTACTCCTGCATGGCAAAACAGACAGTGGCCACTGCAGACCGAAATTAATCCGGCCGATTCAACCTGGGATGCATATTGGAATGCCTTAGTAGACTACTGGAAGAATTGGGACAATACTTATGGCGAAAGGGTCGTCGAAGTCGGCAGAGATGAAACCGCGCTATATGCTGATTTTCAAGTAACGCCTTTGGAGATTGCCGCATATATTCAGGACAAAGTTGAACTCTCCAACGAAATCATCATCAACGCCGGACTGCGATTAGATTACTTTCAGCCCAACGAAAAAGTGCCGATTAATTTGCGTACCGAATCCTCAAATCTTGGCACGGAAGCCAATTTAAAACAAGCTTCCGTCAAATATCAGCTAAGTCCAAGATTAGGAATCTCTTTCCCCATTTCCTCCAACGGAAAGTTTCACGCCTATTACGGTCATTTCTTCCAAATGCCTCCCTACGAACGGATGTATAACGAGCCTTTGATTACGCTCAACCGGATCCAACTTGAGGGACGCCGGTTAGGAAATGCCGATTTGGAGCCGGAAAAAACTGTTTCCTATGAAATCGGTCTTCAACAGACACTTACAAGAGATATTGCCCTAAGCGTAACCACATACTATAAGGATTTCAAGAACCTCCTTGGGATTGAACAACTCACCACAATTGACCAGGTTACCTATACCCGCTATATCAACCGGGATCATGGAAACTCCAAGGGTATCACTATCGATTTGACGAAACGAAACGGTTTTGTCACAGGGGGAATAAATTACACCCTAGCTTTTGCCAACGGCAGTTCTTCTGATCCTGCTGCGCTTGTTCTAATTCAAAGCGCAACCCGGATTGGTGGAGAAACAGAGGTCTTCCCCGAAAGAGAGATACTTCCTTTGGACTGGGATCAGAGACTTACTCTGAATGCTTATCTAAACTTCATTAAGGCTGACAACTGGAGTATCGGCCTGGTTGGCTCCATAAATTCGGGCACAGTATACAGCCCTGATCCTCCCCTGGAAAGATTTGACGTACCCGAACGGGAATTACGCAATTCTGCCTATAAACCTACACGCTGGACCGTTGATTTAAAAATGAGAAAGTATTTGACACTGGCGGGATTCCAGACTGCATTATACTTAAAAGTAGATAACCTCTTTGATAACCTTAACCATGAGCGGGTTTTCCCCATTAGCGGCAAGGCGGATGAAATCGCCAAACTGCCGGAAGAGACGCAAAGAGATGTGAATGAAATTGTGACGGAGGGACTCTTTACCGTCGATGAAGTCTACACCTATCCCGGAAATTTCTCATTTCCCAGGAAATTCCAGCTTGGTCTAGAGTTGAACTTCTAGTTCAATTTTGAAAAATTAAGAATTAAAAGAGGACATGATAAATGTATTCAGCGCGCACTTCCAAAAGACAATTCCGGTTATCCGCAGCCATCATTCTATTGATTATGTTAATATTTCCAAATGCCTATTCTGCGGATCAGCCTAACTCCAACGGGAAGAAAAACAAATCCACGTTGATTCGAAACAGCGTAAGAAGTACCAGAGGTTACTCCCGTTTTAACAAGGGTAATTCACCGCTCGAAGACGGCAATGTTCAGTATTTTCGTTCTACGGTTGTAGATGGTAACCTGGTTACGGGAGCCATTACAAATAATGGCCTATTATCGCATGCAGATCTTACAATTCCCCCTCTCTCCTGGCCAAAGGGTCCCAAGGTAGTTGACTATATTTTTGCGACATTTTTTTATGTTGCTTCGGAGGTCGTCGATGCTCACGGCGATACGATTGCTATTGTTTCGGACTATTTCCGTTTCGGGGAAGAGGCGCCTGATCAATCTCACACATATCATTTTATGCCCCTTCCAAAATATTTTAATTTGGATGAGCCCGACGCCCTTAACGAACCTTTAGTAGGAGGAATCAGCGAGGATGTCGGGATGGATGGCATTCCCAACACAGGTGATCCGGGTGAGGGAGATGGTATCTTACAGCCAATCGAGGATTTTAATAAAAATGGCGTATTGGATTTGCACATGCAAAATGTGGTCGGTTGGTTTGCCACCAGCAGCCGAAAGGAAACTTGGCCGGAATACTGGCCGGTTGGCAGCTATCCGGGCGACACCCGCCAGCCGGGGGATGAAAAGCCGGGAGTCAGAGCAGGCCGCTGGAACGGTGAATTTGGCGCCTACGTCCGCGGCGATCAGGAATCTTATTATGTGATGGATGACCGTGAAAACGATGAATTTGACTACTATCCTTTTCCCGGTGATACAGCGGGTTGGCCAACCGGTCGCCGGGGACTGGGAATTACGGTTAAGGCCAGAACCTATCAGTGGAATGCCCGTTTGGCAGAGGACATATTAATCAATATTTACGACATTTCTAAACCGCTTGAAGCCAGGGACCTTGATAAATGCGTAGTGGGCATGTTGGTTGATCCGGATATGGGGGGGCAATATTGGAACGATGATGCCGATTTTGATGTGATTGACGATATCACCTATACCTGGAACAAAGGAGGCAGGGACCTTGAGACAGGCCTGCCAATTGGATATTTCGGATTTGCCTTCCTTGAGAGCCCTGGTCTCTCTTTTGATGGTATCGACAATGACCAGGATGGAATGACTGATGAAAGCCAATCCAATGGTATTGACGATGACGGAGATTGGACACCCTGGGAAGACACCAACGGCAATGGGGTCTTTGATAATGAAGACGCTAATTATAACCTCATTCTGGACCCAGGAGAAGATTTAAATAGTAATGGGACTCTTGATATCGAGCCTCTTCATGATGATAAGGGATCAGATGGTCTTGGACCGGAAGATTTCGAGTATGGCGGTCCGGATCCTGATGGAACAGAGGCCAACAGTGTCGCCGATCTGGGCGAACCGAATTTTGAGACCACCGATAATGATGAATCCGACCAGGTTGGTTTAACTTCTGCATATTTTAAGCCCCATAGTGGCTGGATGGATGATGATCAAACCTATTGGGATGAGCAATTGCAGCCGGGTACCTTTGACTACACAAGTGACTGGCAAACTGATGTCGCTTTTACTTATGGCAGCGGTTTTGTGGAGTTTAAGAACGACTCGTCAAATGGTATTCCAAAAGGAGCAGCTCATCGCTATGCCATTGCGTTGGCCTTTGGAAATGACATTGACGATATTTTAAGGAATAAGCGTACCATCCAGGTAATCTATGATAATGACTACAACTTCGCTAAAGCTCCATTGCAGCCCACACTTACAGCAATGGGCGGTGATAAAAAAGTCTATTTGAAATGGGACGACATCGCTGAACGTTCTACTGACCCCATCTATGGCAAAGACTTTGAGGCTTACTACATTTACAAAAGCACTGATCCGACGTTTGAAGAGATTAAAACAATTACCGATGCATTTGGTAATCCGCTATTATTCAAACCCCTGGCTATTTTTGATCTCGACAATGGTTTAAAAGGATTACATCCGGTGCGTCTTGGCAGCGAATTGGGCGGTAGCAGTGACCTTGGTGTTACCTATAACATGGGTACGGACTCAGGGCTTCGCCACAATTTTATTGACGAAGATGTGGTCAACGGCCGTACATACTATTATGCGGTTGCTTCTCTGGACCAGGGCTATCATCCCTCATTCTATGATGATTCAATTTCAACAAAACAAAATCTTAACCCGATTGCCCCAACCGAGTCGCCGGTGAACATACAGATTGATCCGCTTGGCCGGCCAATTGCCTTTGACCGAAATACCGCGCGGGTTATTCCTACGGAAATGAGTGCCGGCTGGATAGATCCTTATTTGGGGGGTCAAGGTATTGATCATGTATCTGGATTTGGAACCGGCAGTATTGAAATTCAATTCTATAACCCTCTTGAGGTACTGACAAATCATTCATATCGGGTAGAGTTTCATGATAATGGCGAAGATGTGCAGTATGACTCCACGCTTTATACCGGGACCATGGATCAAATGACTCTAAAATCTCTAACTGATGCTACTACCCTTGGAATATTCGATAAACCTGCCAATAATGATTATGATGAGAAATATATCTTTGAGGGCTTCCGCCTGGTTCTGCACAATGATACGACTGACCTTGATACGGCCTTCTGGGAATCCGGCACCTCGCCACTTAAATTACTCGATGACAGGATTACTCCCGGGGACAGAAAGCTTGTTCAACGAGATTTTGAGGTCCGGATTATGGACATAGGTGCGGATACATCTCTAAACGTACCCTGGGTTACAAATTTTCAGATTTGGGACATTACCGATCCTGATAGTACTTTTAAAGTCCCGAATTTTATTTTCAGAGATTTTCCACCCTCGCACAAAGATACAATCCTAAATGAACGTGACGTGATATCGATAGTGGATCCGCGAAATATTAGCAATGCACTGTGGGAGTTTGAATTCGATTATCCTGTTGGCATAGACTCATCCTTGCGGGTGCCACCCCAGAAAGGTGACGTCTTAAAAATACTGACGCGTAAGACCTTCGACCGGCACGATGCCTTTGAGTTTACGGTTAGCGGAAATTCCATCAGCAACCAAAGAGCCAAGGATGAATTGGAGAATATCTATGTTGTACCGGATCCCTATATCGCTGTTAACCGCCTGGAGAGAAAGGTGTTTAATCCCGAAGAAGGTCGAGGTGAAAGACGAATCGACTTTGTCAATCTTCCGATGAAATGTACCATCAGAATATTTACATCGTCGGGACGATTCGTGCAAAAAATAATTCATCAAGCCACCGAAGAGAATCGCCGGGCAAGCTGGAATCTGCGAACCAAGGATGGTCTGGAAATAGCAAGCGGCATGTATTTTTATGCTGTTGAGGCAGCCGGAATTGGTGTCAAAACCGGTAAATTCGCCGTCGTTAAATAAGGAAGCATATTGAACGTTGAAAATTCGGATATAACCAAAAAGGTCTGAAAATGAAAAATCTATTTATTATCATCGCATGTCTTTTGCTTTTTCTGATACACGGAAATCTGGCAGCTCAAGCTGTTAAAGGTGACGGCAGCGGTTCAACTTTTCAAACAGAGGTGACCAATTCCGGTACAAATGCCGCTTCATTTTTGGAAATCAGTGTAGGAGCCCGAGCCAGCGGACTTGGGGGCTCATACGTTGCCGTTGCCAACGACCCCACTGCTCTGTATTACAATCCGGCTGGCATTGTGTGGAACAAGGGTATTCAAGTAGAATTAATGCATAATGAGTGGCTTGTGGATACCAATTTTGAATTTGCCGGGGTGACTATGTCCCTGCCATTTTGGAATTCTTCATTAGGTGCAAGCATAACGATGCTCGACTATGGTGAACAACCCGTCCGCACGGAAACAAGACCGGAAGGTACCGGCGAGAAATATAGCGCCAAGGATTACTCTGTAGCCCTAACACTTGCATCGGCTTTAACCCAAAGTTTCAGTTTTGGATTGACAGGCAAATACATCACCCAACAAATCTGGCACCTAAGCGGAAGCACCGCCGCAATTGATCTGGGTATCTTCTACTCCACACCCATGGAGGGTTTACGCCTGGGTATGAGCATTAGTAATTTTGGCGGGAAACTAAAGTTTGATGGGCGTGATCTGAAGACAACCGTCGATCCCGATCCCGATAATCAAAATATCGATCGCGTTCCGGTGAATCTGGAGACGAACGGCTATCCGCTGCCACAAATCTTTCGTGCGGGCATTTCCTTCGGCCGCGATGTTGGGCAAGTGGGCAGCATTCTGCTCACAACTGATGTAATTCATCCCTCCAATTCCACTGAAAGCATCAATATGGGGGTTGAATACGGCTACGCCGGAATGTTCTTCCTGCGGGCAGGATACCAGAATTTGTATGAAGAGGATTCAATCAACGGACTTACCCTCGGCGGAGGAATCGATTACTATCAAAAAGGAAAAATGGGAATCCGGGTTGATTACGCATTTTCGGATTGGGGCGTGCTGGAAAGCGCCCACCGATTTTCCATCGGACTTTCATTTGACTAAGCCCTAAAAGAACTTTTTGTAATGAGAAAACCGCAGTATTTGAATGGCATTCCCTTTTCGTATCCGCAATAGACTATCGCGAATAGCTGCCATTTTTGGATTTGCATTTGTCCTCACTCTGCATTCCTGCCAACAACAAAACAAAACTCCCACACAAACCGATGATCCGGTCGTTGCAAAAGTTGGCGATCGGTCAATTACTGCAAAAGAGTTTCGCAATAATTATGAAGTGGGCTTTGCTCATTTAAAATTAGGCCCCAATCCGAAAAAAGCATATCTCGAATATATAATCAATGAAAAATTGCTGGCGCTTAAAGGGTATCAATTAAATCTTGATCAGTCTGTGTATGTAAGGAATAACGAACGGCGGCTCCTCAATGAACTCATGATAGAAGCGCTGCTGGAGAATGAGGTTAGGAGTAAAATCAAAATTACTCCCAAAGAAATTCGGGATGAAATAAACAAATCCAAAGTGGGTTTTAAGTTCAGGTATTGGGTGGAACCAACGCTGGAGAAAGCCAACCTTGTTGCCGCAGATATGCGAGAGCGTGGCTATGCGGAGGTACTGGATGACATCATCCATAGCAATCCGGAAATAAAGATTGATCCACAAATGTATGAAACTGATTATCTTACTTATCTGGAGGTGCCCGCTGAGGTGTTAAACGCCATTAAGGATTTACCGTACGGAGATATTTCCGATCCCCTAAAAATCAATTATAAATATTTTATTTTTCAGGTACTGGACATACGGCGCAGTGGCATCACTGAAAATGAATATAAAGACCGGGCAAGCTCCTTCGAACAGATAATATTTTACAGCAAGTACCAGCAAGAAGCAGCCAACTACACTGCGAATTTGATGGAATCTAAAAATGTAGTGACCAAGAAAGAGGCATTCAATTTATTAGCCCATGCAATAAAGGAATGGCTGGAAACTCCTCAGGAGGAGAGGATGCAATTTTCGCAACAGGTTAAGCACGCAACCAATAACCAGCCGGCATTGATGTTACTCAAAGATAATTCGGGATCAACTTTTTTCTACTACAACGACGGGCGCCTCTCCACCAGGGAATTCTTAGATTTTTTTAATGAATCTCGATTTTTGAGACAGTTAAGAGAAAAGAATGACTTTGGTGATGCGCTAAAACTGGAAGTCAAGAATGCAATCAGAGATTACTTTTTTGTGCAGGATGCCAAACGACTACAGCTGCAAAACTCGCCTAAAGTGCAGAGAGAACTGAATCTGTGGCGGGACAAATGGGTCTTCGACGAGACTCGTCGCTATCTGATCAGGGACCTAAAGCTCGATGAGGGAGAGGTTAAGCGCTACTTTCTCGAAAACAGGAACCAATACAAGATCAACAAAGATGATGAGCCACGATTCGCGGCTTTCAGGAGCAAAGCGGAGAAAGATGCCTACCGCCATCAGGTTAATCTGGTTCTGGAAAAGGAAATAGAATCACTCAAGGAACGCTATCCGGTAGTCATTAACCCTGCAGTCCTGGATACCATTACTGTGACCGATTTCGACAAATCGAACCGGATAAACATCCAGGTATTTAAAGGAGGCACCAACCGGCCCGCATTTCCGGGCGTTGATCCTTTTTGGGAACCGCCAAGATGAGACAACCCAGCAAATTTTAAGAACCATAATTCAAAAACATCATTCTATTCTAGCGGAGTAAGATCATCTTCCTCACCCCAACCAAAACCTGTCCTGAGCCCGCCGAAGGATCCCCTGCTTTTAACCGGTAAAAATAAGCACCGCTGGCGACTTCATTTCCATCGTGATCCTTTCCATCCCATTGAATTTCATAACTGCCCGGCGCTTTGGTTTCGTTGAGAAGCGTTCGCACAAGCCTTCCGTTAATATCGTAAATCTTCAATTCTACCAAACCCAAATCTGAGATACCAAATCTGATATTAGTGGTCGGATTAAAAGGATTGGGATAATTCTGGCTCAATGCAAACTTTTCCGGCAGAACATCGGATGCTTCCACAATACCGGTAATTACATTGTTGCTGTAGATACCTCCGCCGTGAGACGCTACCGCCACCAGCCCGTCCGATTGACGGGTTTTAACCATATCTACTACGACATTGCCAATTGTATAAGCCCCTTCCTGAACCCAGCTTGTGGACATCCCGTTCAGTTGTTGGGTAGAATATAATCCGGTGCTGGTTGCGGCAAAATATGCGGTTGTTCCCCCTGAAAGCGGTAGAATACCCACCCAACGCACCGAAGGGCCATTTCCCGCACCGTTCGAATATTCTTCCAGATTGCCGCTAACCGGCGTCCAACTACTGCCGCTATCATCCGTTTTAAAAATGCTGAGCACCTGGTAATTGGAAAAGACAACAATCACTTTATCACCATCGGTGGGATCAATGGAGATATTGCTTACATAAGCACCGCCCGGAAAATTAACCCCGCTAATGTTAACCGATGTAGGATTGCCAATATGAGCGTCATCAATACGATAAACCTGACCGGTGCCAGTGCCAAAATAGACTCGATTGGTCGGCGTTTGAGCAGCCGCCACCGCCGTTATGGTTGAGGTAACCGCCGCGTTAGTGAATTGGGTCCAGTTAATGGTGGCCGGATTACCCGAAAAGGGCGGAATGGCGGTTAGATCGCTATTTCGCCAAAGGGTGGTTCCACCGGCTACATACATCATGTCGGTATTATTGGGATCAAGGGTAAAAGGATTGATAAAAAGATACCCGCCGCCGCCAGCCGGATCAACCCGGGTCCATTCGATAACGTTACCATTGTCATCAACAATTCTTCGCATAATATAACCGTTTTGATAAGAAAGATAATAATAGCTGCGGTTCTCTGCGATAGCGCAATACGCCCCGTCACCACCCTGCAATTCCACCCAGGGATCGGTAGAGTTTGAGGAGTTGGTGAACCAGGTGCCATTGTCCTGCATTCCACCGACCACGATTTCATTTCCAGAAGTGCAGTGATCAATGGCCAGTGCGTAGAACTGGCTAGTTACAAAACCTTCATTCAATCCCGTCCAGGTGACATTATTAGACATATTGTTGCCGGTATAACTCAGGCCGCCGTCATGTGTGGAATACATGGCGTGGGGATTAGAGGGTAGGAAAAACAAGGAATGCTGGTCGGCGTGATGATCGTAGTTATTCTCGTACTGCCATCCTCCTACCCAGGTAATTTGGGAACTGCTGGCAAAGCCGTCATTAGAACGATATAAGTCAATACCGCCGATGTAAACCACATTCTCATTGTTGGGATGAACGTCTACAACCTGGCAATAACTACTGTATGATTCAAAATATCGCCCCGAAGCAGTATTGTTGGGATTGGGCAAATTGGCAGAACGATTTTCCCAAGTTCCGCCACTGCCTGCTCCGTTCCCGGAAATATAGGTATATTTCCAGAAGCTATGATCATTGACACCGACGCCGCCGGTTTGGGCGAGCAGATAAACCACATTTTCGTTAGAGGGGGCGAAACCAATGACGATTCGAAGGAAAGAGGAAGGCCAGCCTGCCGGGGTAATATCCGTCCAGTTAACGCCGTCTGGGGAGCGGAAAATACCGTTAGTGAATCCAGGACTACTCAGGGTAGCATAAACGACTCCGCCGGGGGTAACGGCTACATCCGTATATCCGGAATTATTGGATATTCCTCCCAGAACGGTTAACCAGGTTTGGCCGCCATCGGTAGAACGAGTGATACTGCCATAAGTAGCTGCATAGACCTCATCTCCAGCGGCATTGGAAGGATCAATAGCAATATTCCAGACATAATCAAAAATGCTATCAAAAATGTGAGGGGTGTTGGAGGCTGTGGAGGCAAGTTGGTCCCAGGAGAGCCCGTTATCAGTGGATTTAAAAATGCCGTCTCCCCGGTATGGCGCTGCCGGGATGCTGGCGCTGTTCCCCCGATATTCACCGGTTCCATAATACCAGATATTGGTTTTGCCGGCGCGGGTATCCTGCGCAAGGCAGGAAATGCTGTGCAGCTGGGCAGGATCCGTGGTTTTCAGCCAAGTAATTCCCT
>WOR8_10009407_pt1 | contig 20614 bp, 15 predicted proteins | sample DeeMarSeWOR38_10_FD_19890 | JGI IMG/M metagenome (IMG submission 19890) | reverse complement strand
GGACCAAAATACGAAGAGTATATGGGGTGTACACCTGTTATTTATGATTCTAATAATACGATTGAGATTGAACTTACGAATGTAGAGCTTCCACTTTGCTTGCACCAATTTGTATTCTGCGATAAACCTGATTTCCGATGTTATGTTCCTCCAGAACATCATTGTCAATAACAATTATTTTTCCTATTCCAATCCTTGCCAGTGTGACGGCAGCTTGGGAACCAGTTGCACCTATGCCACCAATTAAAACAGTTGTATTGCCTACTTTGTTTTTGTCCCAGCCATCCATTAGCTCATGCCTGTATTTTGCTTTCATTTTTATACCTCAGAAATCCATGACGGATCTGCTTGATTGAACCATCCTCAAAGCGGTAAAAACGGAAACAGATGCCATCTGGCGTAAAAGGATTCATAACCATTGCTATCGAATCGGAGAACATTGACTGAAAGTCCTTCTGGGTTGCCTTATCTGTGCCACTCATGAAGACTGGGATGGTTCCAACATGTGAATGGGCCAGTCCGACCACATGATTGCCATCTTTTATTTTTGAGACTTCGCTGAAGCTGGGTGTGTCTGCAATGGCACTTGTTGAAGTTCCCTTTGCATCCTTGCACAGGTAGACATCCTTGATAAGTAGATATTCACCGCACATTTGTCCCCGCAGGAGACCTGCCCCCTCAACATTTCCCCTGCTCACAAAGAATTTGAAAAGTTTTATCACAACTTCAGTATCAATCAGAACTGACTTTGTTTTTATTTTCCTATCAAGCTCTTCCTTCGTTATAATTTTCACTGTGGGTGTCATGTCATCGTTTAAGACGTTTTTGAACAACATGCTGATCCTCACCAGTTCACCCCCTCAGAATGTTTGCTATTTTGTGAATAAGACTATCATTTCTTGATTCTGTGCTGTATCTGGGTCTTGAGTAAGGTCTGGGTGCTGGATTTCTGTTAGGAACTCTGTGATGCCAGTTAGGATTATCCATTACATACAATAGATCTTCGTAAATGCTGGCAATTGTCTGCGTTGGTCTCCAGTTTCTATCGTCAAGGGAACTTAGGCATACCCAACCTGTTGTCTCTGGGAATATGTTAGGATGCTTCGGAATAAGCATCGTTTTCCATACTATTTTGGGCATAACTCTTGGATACCTTTTTGACAGGTATATTTCAACAGTTGAGTTCTGTCCTCTCCATCTCCCGCTTCCCCTGACAATCACTGTCCAGTGTAGGGGATTATAAATATCGTTTTTTACGGGCAACTTCTTTACACGGATTAGTTTAGTTTCCCACGCTAACCTTTCTCTTAATTGTGGTGGAAAATCATTGGCTGGTGTATAACTAAAAGAAAAAGAGGAGAGGGAGGATTCCCCCACAATCCTGTGCGAAGGCACCAATTGAAGGGTATCTCCATCTTTTAGTCCATATGCTTTTATTCTGTTTTTGTTGTCTAAGACTTTGCCGTTATAACTAAGGGAAACACTTTGGACATCAGTGATTCCTTGGTCTGCTGCAACTTTGTTTAACACTGTTCCAACTGCGTCTTGGGGTTCGCATTCAACCGTTGCCGGTGTTGCAAAACCTACTGTGGGATCTACGACCAATTTCATTTTTTTTCTTTAGCTCCTGCCCACATCACCCCCATAAATCAAGGATATAGTGGACAAGGAGGGACGAATAAAGTAAACCTGAAAAAAAGAAAAAAAGAGATGTTTTAGTGAGTAATGTTGAAAGACCAAAAAACCAAAAAAACCGTTATTTGTTGGTAAAAACAACAGGAGTAAACGGGTAACCACCCCGCCAGGTCCGCTTCACCTTCTCGGAGAGATTTTTGTCGAAAGAAGCTATTTTTTGCCTTTTTTGAATTCTCGTGTTATCCCCACCCGTCTGGAGCTTTAAGGACACGATGAATCCAGTCGTATTTAGCTAAAAGGTAGTAGTGTTTTGCATCCTTGATGTATCCCATAGTAGTTTCTATTTTGGTGTGTCCTAGCCAGTCTCTTACTTCATATTCATCGAATGTTTTGTATTGTAGTTTGGTTCTAATTAGTCTTGATACTGCAGCAAAATGTCTTGAGCAGTAGTTGTAATATTCTTGAAAAACAGTTTGTATCACTGGTTTTGCTTTTCTATTTAGAAATTGTCTTAATGGATCTCTTGTAAAAGGATGTCCATCTGGTTTTAGATAAAGATAATCTTTACTGTATTGGTTTTCTACCTTTGGTCTCCAAGAATCTATCCAGTTTTTAAATGACTTTCTTCGTTTGTTTATCATTATTTCTACTGGTGAAAGATTTCTTGTAGAGAAGTGTTTCTTTGGTTCTGTTATTGTTATGTATCCTCTATCTATGTGAACATCTGTTATTTTCATTGCTGCAGGTTCACTTGGAAATCTCCACCCAATAATGAAGTTGTGCGTGAGAAGATACTGTATCAGTGCATTTTCATATGGATTTTTTGAATATTTTAAATTAAGTATCTTATAGACCTGATCTGGAAATGGTATTATTTTTGCTCTATATAGCGGTGTTGAAGGTGGTTTATAGGTCCAGAGTTTCATACCGTATGCTTTCAAATGAATCACTATCTATGCTTTCAAATGAATCACTATCTATTATTTCATTTTGAAAAAATTTTCGGTATAAATTTTCAGTAATATTCTTAATTTGTTCCCGATATGATGGACTTGAACTTGATGTTGGATCATAAAGACCTAACGAACTCATTTGAGAAGCAAGATATAATGCTGCTTCACGTTCTCCTTTTGATCCATAATATCGTCCCTTGGCAAGTTCATATTCAGGATATACTGTATTTAGATTTATTATTTCACTTAGTTTATCTGTAATTTCATAAATATAATCATAGTCCATTTCATAAACTGTGGGTGGATCTGCATTAACTACACTTTCATCCGGTGTAATGATTAGTATGAAACTTAAGATCATCACTAGCATCACAAAAATTATTGATAATTTTTTCATCTTTTTGCCTCCTCGTAAGAAATATAAATTTTTATTAATAAGTTTAAAAGAAGGGTAATTGAAAGTATTGATTTAGGTAAAAATTTATATATATTAATCCCTCTTATATTTCAATAGTATTTATATTCGGGAGGATTTTATTTGATTAGTAAAAAATATACATTTTTTATAATTTTATTATCAGTTATGTTAGTTAGCCCTTTAACTATCGGATTAGATTTATCACACATTAAAAAAGATTCAATTTCTACAACAACTGGATTAATGGATTCACCTTGGCCTATGATATGTTATAACACCCACCACACAAGCCGAAGCCCATATAATACATCTCATATAGATGGATTGGAGAAATGGAGATATTTTTGCTATGGAGGTGGAGTAGATGGAGGAATTGTTATTGATAAAGAAGGAAACCTTTACTTTGGAGATAAATGGTCATATATCCATGCAATTAATTCAAATGGTTCACTAAGATGGAAATATCGTACAAATGGTAGGATTACTTCTGCTCCAGCTCTTGCAGAGGATGGAACTTTATATGTTGGGGCCTGGGATGAAGAGTTATATGCCTTTAATTCTAAAAATGGATCTTTGAATTGGAAACTTGACATTGATTGCGGCTCGATTACAGGGGCCCCTGTTATTGGAATAGATGGGGCAATCTATCTTGGAACAGCTGCAGGAGGGAAACTTGTCGCCGTTAATCCAAATGGGACAATCAAATGGATATATTCTACAGGTGATTACATATATTCAGATCCAGCGATTAGTGATGATGGTACTATATATGTTGGTTCAGATGATAACTATCTATATGCAATTAATCCTAATGGTACCTTAAAATGGAGATACAAGACAGGGAGTCATATCAAGGCACCAGTATCGATTGCAGAAGATGGTACTATTTACGCTCCATCCTATGATGACTACCTTTATGCGTTTAATCCAGAAGGTTCTCTAGAATGGAAATTGAAAGATGTTGGTGGGAGCACTAATCCTTCTATAGACGATGATGGTACAATCTATTTAAGTGATTATGACAGGTTTCATGCTGTTTATCCTAATGGTACTAAGAAATGGACAATTGATTTAGGAGGTGAAAGACATGTTGATGGTTCATCCTGTGCTATTTCAGCTGATGGAACTATTTATTTCGGTACGAATATTGGAGATGGTGCAGGTGGAGAAATCATAGCAATTGATACAAATGGTACTGAGATATGGAGTAAGAAAATAGCTAATTGGTGGGTAGATTCCTCCCCTGGTATTGCTGAAGATGGAACTGTGTATATTGGTTCAAATACAGACATGGGTGGTTATCTTCACGCTTTTGGACCAATGGAATCAAATAGTCCACCATATGAACCTACAATATCTGGCCCGATGAATGGAAAAATTGGAGAATATTATATATATAAAATTCAGGTAATAGACCCTGAGAATAATCCTATATCATTTTATATAGAATGGGGTGATGGTAAAACTACTGGATGGACTTTTGAAAGAGCATCAGGCGAGAACTGCTTTTATGGTCATACTTGGAATAGAAAAGGAAGTTATACTATCAGAGTCAAGGCAAGGGATACTCTTGATGAGGAATCGGATTGGGCATACCTTGAGGTTAATATTCCTAGGACAAGAACATCCTATTATTTATGGTATGAATTGCTATTAGAAAATTTCCCATTGCTAGTAAGATTTCTGGTATTGATAAGATAGAAATCGTTTGTAATGATCATAATATCCATATTTTAATCAAAGGGAAGTAATATTATTATTCTTTGTTTTATTTTTCAAACTCGCTGTTTTCAATATACATCGGATATTTCTGATAAACATATTTTAACAAGTCTGTTGGTGAATAATCCCCAAATCTTTCTTTATATTCATTTAAGATTTTTTTCTCTTTAAGAGTAATTTTATCGTTAAAAATATCCTGAGCGATTTTCCTTCCCTTGTTTGTAAGACTGTATTTGTAACCTGTTTTATAGCCTCTGGTTAAGACAGGTTTCTCATGAATTATACTTGTATCATTTAATCTTGAGACAATATGGTTTATTGCATCACAAAAAGGACCATATTTATAACTTCTGAACTTGAAGACATCACCATTATATAGTTCACAATTTATAAGGAATATAAACTTTTGTAAAAAAGTTCTTCCCCATATTTCATCCAATACATATAATGCAGATAATATTATCTCTTCTGCTTTATCCATTTCTCCTCACCTCATTATCATAAAAGTAATTAAACTTATCAGCGTCATAAATAATTTGACCAAAGATCCTAACAGATCCACCTTTACTAGTTCTTTTTGTTAAAGTTATAACACCTTTATCATCATTCTTTGAATTATTAAACAATATTACATTAATTTTCCCATCAATGATTTTACAAATATCAGATAATGAGTTATTAAGATGTTTAAACTCAGGTGAATTATCTGATACAACTAAAAGATCTCCTTCACTGCATAGAGAATTACAAACTGAAAGGATCTCCCGTTCAGAGTTCAAAGTCTTAGATAAGCTCCTGGGATCCTTTATTTCGAAATCCTTTATCTCATAGGATTCAGAAAGTAGTCCAATTTCAACATCTAAATCTTTAAGGCCATCTTTTAAATCATTAAAAAGAGCTTTTGGATGAACAGCCTTATATCTCTGACCTTTACTAGAGGTATTGATAGGAAAGATCAATCCTTCCTGTTTAAATTTTTCAACTATAGTATAAGCTCTGCTTCTGCTGATCTTGATTTTCAGTTCCAAAAAAATCTGCATTACTTCTTTTACACTAACTGATTCTCTATTACATATTTTGAAAAATGCTAATGATTCACCTTCTGAAAGCCCTTTTAATCCTCTTAAGAACTTAGTTATATTAGGATATTTTTCAGTCAAATAGATTCACAAATTTTTATTCTTATATTTAAAATTTTGTTTTCCGCTGAGGGAAACATTTTCCGTAGAAAACAACGTTTTCCATGGAAAACACAGTGTTCCTCCAGAAGTTGACAAGATTATTAGTAGATTACCGAGATGTATTTTTTTTGAATGAAAAAGGAGGTATTGAAAACAAGGAAAAGGAATTTTTTTATTTTAGTTGCGACGCTGATGATTTGTCTATCTTCTATTTTGAATGTTTTGAATGATTTAAACGACCGGGACGGATATAGTTATGTTAAAAGGAACCTGCTATCTCGGAAGGTCAAAAGAATTTAGGAGGTAAGGATATGAATATAAGTGTTAGGAAGATTCTATCTTGTTTTATTATGACAACTGTTATTTTGTTACCACTTATGAGTAACACAACACTCAGTGAAGGCAGAACTGAAAGAATATTTTACTTCAACAGCTATGACCAGAGTCCAAATGGTGAAACATGGGAAACTAATCCTGAATATATGGTTGACGGAGATAATGAAACCTATGCATCAACTACTATGGATCGCGATATTCAATTATTGAATGGTAATACATGTGATGGATCTGGTTCTGGAACTATAACTGAAGTTTATCTTAGAACATTTGGGCACTGGAATTCTAGTGGAGAAGATCGTGATATTATCTTACGACCTGTGTTTGGAGGCACTCTTGATGGTGATGACCATATATTTAATGCAAGTAGTAGTGAAGAATGGTCAGAATGGTTCGATATAACAAATGATACAAATTCACACACATTTTGGACTTGGCCTCTTGTTCAAGCACTCGATTGTGATGTCGAAGTTGGCAGTGGTGATGAAGGCTCATTTACACTATATTGTTCTATAGTTCAGATACGTGTCATATATACAATATAGAATTTCAAAAGAAAAATAAAACAATACAGAAATTAAATTAGGAGGGAGTTATATTAAAAATGTATTTTTCCCTCTTTTAATTTTTTTTTGCATTTTATATGTAACAGGTTTAAGTTATGAAAAAATTTATCTATAACTTATGGTTATAATTTAATAGGATATTATGGATTTTGGGGGAATCCATTAATGTATAAAAAAATAATTATATTTATCATTTGCATAATACTAGTAAGTTCATCCATTTCATCTATTAATGGAGTCAAAATAGAAAAGAGAATACCTGATATAACTTTTTATAACAGGAATATTCTTTATGTCGGTGGTGAAGGTCCAAATAATTATAGTAAGATTCAGAATGCAATAGATGCTGCATTTGATGGGGATACAGTTTTTGTCTACAATGGTATATATTATGAAATCATAACCATCAATACCACGATTAATCTCAAAGGTGAGGATAAAAAAACCACAATTATTAATGGATCTGAAATTGGAATTGTAGTTACTATCAATGCTAATTTTGTAAATATCACTGGTTTTACATTTCAGAAAAGCAATTTCTATAAATATGCGATTGAAGTAAAGTCAGATTATAACAATATTTCAAATAATATCTTTATTGATAATGGATATGGAATATATTCAATTGGTACCAACAATAACACTATCAAAGAGAATACATTTTCTAATCATAGGTGGACATGTATATACGTTTTAGAATCAAATGAGAACATTATCACAGATAACTATTTCAATAACAATGATCCTGGTTTAGGAGTTAGTATTGGATACAGTGATTCCAGTATCATATCAAATAACTATTTTTCTTGGACAAAATATGGAATATCTACTGGTTTTTGTAACAATCTTGTGATAGTTAATAACAATTTGATAGGTAAAAGTATTGAAACAGCTATTGACCTTGATTATACGAACTCTAGCATTATTTCAGATAATAATATCGATAGTTGGACTACAGGTATCCAAATTGATAGTAGTAACTACAATTTAATCATTGGAAACAATATAATGAACTGTGACTTTTATGGTTATTTTGGCTATGGTATATATTGTGATGTTGAAAGTAATTACAATAACCTTTCAAGTAACGTTTTATTAAACAATATAAATGGTATTTATATGAGTAACTTCTGCTTTGGGAACAGAATATGTGGTAATAATTTCACCTCAAATGACTATGGGATATACATAAAATATCAAACATCCTGCAACAACAATACCATCTTTCATAATAATTTCGATGACAATAATGTAAATGCTTTGGATGGATGCTCCAACATATGGAATATAATCTATCCTAATGGAGGTAATTTCTGGGATGATTACACGGGAAATGATTCTAATGGTGATGGTATAGGAGATATTGCATTAAATTTACCAGGTGGTGGTGGAAACAAGGATTATTTTCCATTGATGTATCCTTGGGGTCAACAAAGACCAGTTGCAAACTACACCTACTTTGAAGAATATGGTGGTTATGTTTTCAATTCTTCATCATCTTATGACCGTGATGGGGAAGTAGTATCATTTGAATGGGATTTTGGAGATGGAACAACAGATAGTGAAATGGTTGTTAGTCATGCATTTAATGAGTCTGGAGTATATGATATTACAGTGATAGTTACAGATAATGATGGATACAAAGGTATTCTTACAAAGACTATTGATGTGGTTAAGAACTATCCACCAGATACACCAACAATTGATGGACCAAGTAGTGGTAAATGGGGTAAACCATATTACTTTACCTTCCAATCCTCAGATAATGAAAATAGTGAGATTTGGTATTACATTGATTGGGGTGATGAACATAATTCAGGTTGGATGGGTCCATTTGCTTCAGGTGATGAAATATCTGAACCGCATACTTGGGGCTCTCAGGATTCCTATGTTGTAAGATGTAAAGTAAAGGATGTTTATGATTTTGAAAGTGACTGGTCAGAGTTTGAAATTGAGATACCAAGAACCAGAGCATCATCTTATCCATGGATTGAATGGTTTTTAGAATATTATCCAATCCTTGGAAGATTGTTGAACCTTTTAATATAATCCCAAATTTTTGAAGTAAAAATTTGAAGAAAACCAGTTAGAATTCAACTGGTTCCTATTTTTATTTTTATATCTAACTAAAAGTCACTGTAAATTGATAAGTAGCCACAAGCTCCTCAGTTCCTATATCCAATATTACGTATTCAGGATCACGTAAACAAGCGACTGCTGGTACTGACATTCTGAGGATTAAACAAAGTATCCAGACCAAGGACACTACTAGCATTAAAGACACGGAGACTGGTCTCATTGATAACAATCTGGTCAAGTACCCAAGTGCTATTTGTTGTGTTATAATACTCAATCTGCATCAGTAGATATCCAGTGAAATTCGTTGAACCAGTGTTTTCAATCTTAGATTCATAACCAGTATAAAACGAATATACATTGCTCTCTTTATAATTGGTTCCATCGGATACATTTACTTTCCAGTGCCACCAAAATCCATTCGTTGTAGTATTTGAAAATGTTTGATGATATGTTCCATTGCTAACACTGTTGTTTGTTCCGAATGCTACCCAACTTCCACTACTGTTGCTGAGCCATGTGATATTCATGGTATCTCCATCAGCATCATTAACAGTTATATTTAGTACAGGGTCAATCGGAATACCATTTGCACCATTCTGTGGATAAGGATTAGTAATCCAAGGATTAGCATTATAGGTTACTCGTACTTCGACCTTAGAGCAATATACTGTGTAAGCTCCAATAATTGATGATTCCACTTCAATCAGTAAAGTTTTTACATCGGTCCAAGTCCAAGGATTAGGCGCACCAGGATTACTTGTAACATCATACCAACTTGACCAATTACCTGTTGTGGTTGGACTGAAAATATGCATACCACCTACTGCTTTTAAAACAATATCATGAACTTCTGGGATACCACCACCAGAATATTTACCAAAACAGCGGATTTCAACCTTTGAAATAGTACCGAGGTCAGCACCAGAACAAGTATTACCATTACAATTCTCAACATCACGGTCAATTGTTGTTGAAGCATAATTAGAAGTATTTCCATCTACCATATTACTTGGATTTGTTTCCCAAGCAAACGGAGCATCATAGCTATTATAGGAATACGTTGCTTTACAAGCATCATACCAGAACAACTCTGTAGATTTCTCCTGACCAATACCTAGTGTTCCAATCTTTATTCCAAGTGTTACAGGTGCATTATATTGACCAGTTCTTGATTTAACCTGCACTTTATAATTAAGATTCTCATCCCAACGGAGGTATAATGATTCGGATTCATCAACACCTGTGTCTTCTTTAATATAGAAACTTGGGATATCTAGGTTTGTATAGGTTTCATTTATATCTTCCTCATTTAGGTAATATGTTGTTCCATCAATCTCTATGTAATCATCTTCTTCTGTCATATCTATCTGTATGTCCTTGATTTCCCAGGCAAATCCCAGGTTATATGGTATATCTTCATTATCAATATTCTTGATATACGGAATAACTGTAAGCTCATTATCATTTACACCTAGATGATATCTGATTGCCAGACGGAAATCATAACCACCATAATTTAAATTCCTCCATAAAGTAGCATTTACATAGGTCTCATTGTCACTTTCAATTTTCTTGTTGAATCCACTTAATTCATCTGTCCGATAAATCAGATTCCACTGGTCATTATTGAAATATCCTAGCATTAGAACATTATGACTCCAATACTCATTATAATGGTTGGTAAGCTGTATACCATTACTAGTATTGAAATAATAATTATCCAATTTATTCCAAATGTGTAAAACCTCACCGTCATCTAAAAACTCATAACCAGTAAGATAAGAGCTACTTGGTGGATCTGTGAGATTAACTATTTCACTATTACCATAACTATCTTTTATTGTACATATTGAAATTGTTGAGTCAACAGATACATTAAAGGTATGTTGAGATGAACCACTTTCATTTCCGTTTACATCTTTTGCCCAGATTGCATAATCATACTCACCATGTTGCCAAGTATTATTAAAAACGTATTCATAAGTATCACCAGCGGTATTGGTCATATTGAAACTAACAAAAGTATCATTTGGGTAGGAGATGCTAACAGTTACAATATCTATATCACTTACATTTGAAGTAACATCAGCACTTATTGTGACATCGTTACCAAAACCAACTGGATCAGGACTTGCAGTAATATTATCTATCCTAGGAATATTGTATTCAGTGTTGTATGGATATAAGAAGAAAAAATCCGAACCAATAGTATCATTAATAATATCACCACCAATACCAGCAATGCTATTAATCCTATCTGTGGAATTATACATCTTAATATTGTATGTAAAGAATCCCGCCTGCTCATTTTCAGGAAGAGTAATATTGAATGATTCTAATTCATAAAGATTCGTGACTGAGAAATTTACAAATTTAGATAAAACAACTTCAGCTGATGTAGCACGTATGATTGAAATATTAGCCATTACAAGGTCATGTGGAACTGATGATTTTGCATAGAAATTAACTGTTACTGTATCGTTCAAGGTATCATTATCATCAGTATCAATTAGATTTTTATATGTACTATGAAACCAGCAATTAGGCCAAACAGCAAAATATTTCGTTATGTTCCATGCAAGTTCAAAGGTGACATTCAAATCACTACGGTTTATATTTTTCATACTATCTCCATCAACAAAATTATGCCCTGTTCTATGACGATAAGGATTTTTTTTATCAGCATCCTTTACAAAACATATAGTTTTACAAGAATAAGGACTATCGGATCCCCCAATAACTGGAATATATGAAGGTAAATGTCTTTTATTCCAAACAATATCTTCAGCACCAGTATAAATAGTTGATTTTTGAGTGTCGTTTTTAAATCCTGTTCTCTTGTAATATTGGGTAATATGTGTAATATTTTCTATGATTTTTCTAGTTTCATCATCGTTTTTTTCATAATATAAACTTAAATTTGTATTTGGGTAGTTAATACCTAGTTGATCAAAACCAATCCAATAAATAAAATTTGTTAAATTATGACTATCACTATAATGTTGAGCACCACGATATAATAATTCCTCACCAGTAGTAAATAGAAATGTCAAATTATATTTTGGTTTAATATCATAGTCTGAAAAATATTTAGCAATACCAAGTACAATACCCGCTCCTGCACCAGAGTCAAAAGGTGCCTCATTCCACCAACCATCGTATCTATTTGAAATACAAATTCTAGCATCATCAGGGCTTTTATCAATATTTATTTCACCTTCAACATTAAATGCCTCTGTTCCAGCTGTCCATTCACCTATGATAGGGTGCTTCTCTTTTTCATACACTTGGTTAACATAACCTGTGATAGTGGTATTACTCTCTCCAGTATGATTTATTAACCATTCTCCAACAGAACCATTAACCGTGAAAATTGGTAAAGCTGGTTGACCTGGCTTATCAACTAGCCTGAACCATCCTCCATTATACAGAGGTGGATTATAATTATTCATATAATGTGTTTCGGCGAATGAATCATAAAGAATGAGTCCTTTACATTTAGAATTAATATAAGGTAAAATTCCCATTTTATTTAGCTGATATAAACGCAATGTTTTCTTTAACCATTCACCATACGTTGGCTTTGATGTATCTCCAGGTGCATTGGTGTCTCCCAGTATAACAAAATTATAGTCAGGCCAGTTTGGACAATAGCTTAAGTTAAACAAAAATGTCAATGTACAATTATGAGCAGTATTATCTACCATAACTGTCTCATTTTCTATTTTATTTAATACCTGAGAAAGATTGCTAGCAGTATTATTAATTCTCACAACTGGAAAAGTGCAATTTGAAGCATTCCAACTTTCAAAACCTGAGGTAGTATTATATATAAGAATTATAGCTGATGCATTAGTAACATTTTCTAATTTTTCATCACAATTAACATCTTCATCAATTAAATAAACCATATCATCTTGTTCAGTTGGTAATGGGTCAGTACTATTAACATAAGAAGCATTTCCCATTACTGTATCATATTCACTGATAATAGTACATGTTATATTTAAGTGAGCATTTTCATCCGGAAATCGAAAACCCCAAGGCCAAGAGTCATTAACTGGAAATAAGCGTATATTCTCTTCATCTAAAAATGTAAAATTGTCTGTTAAACTACCTAAAATCGTTTGTTTTCGACACACAGGAATTACAAAGCTTTCATTTAATGGTATATCTTGCGGAAATCCGGTGTCATTTGTATAGTCTGTGTTGCCTATTTGTAGTGAATATTCAGTTATATTGATTCTACTTGAATAATATCTTAAGGGTCTACCAGATATTGGACCAATCTTTAATTTATCAACATTATCAAGGTCCATATCATCCATTTTAGTTTTAAGATAATTGGCAGTATACATATCTCCTTTAGTTCCAAAAGCACGACCTTTACGAATTTCACCTTCATTATAGACATCATGTACTACTTTACTTAGATTATCTGTCACTTCCCACATATAATCTAAATCAAGACCTATTATTTCACCGATTTCACCTGATTGTCCTCCACCTCCAGTAGTTGCTTCAACATTATTTTCATTTAAGACAATTGATATGGTAGATAAACATAACACTAGCGTCATAATTAAAACATAAATTTTTTGTTTCACTTTTCTACCTCCCTACAATTTGAATTTAAATGATTAACTTTACTAATAAATCTTTTGATTAAAAAGACGACATTTGCCGAACACTTAACACAATAATGATATGTCATATTTTTATTAAATTCTAAATGAAAGATTTAAATATCTTAAAGATGATGTATATCAGTTAGGGAGGATGAAATTTGAAAAAAACTATCCTAATAATAGCACTAATAATATTATTTAGTATATCCATAACATCACCAATTGTTTTTGGAACTGAATTTGGATTTGATGGTAAAGAGAAAACGATTGAAAAGTATAATTTGAATAGTTTTCATATTTCTGAGATATTAAAATCAGGGCAGGATTATATTTTAAAAGAAATTAACAATTGTAAGTTATTAGATATAGAAAAAACTATCATACCTCCACAACAGACTCTAATACTTGAGGATCCTCAGAACTCACCATGGCCTATGTACTGCCATGTAGTACTGCAAATACCGATAGTGATGAGAAATGGAATTTACAATTAGATGGATTTCTTTGGGGTTCCCCAGTAATTGATGATGATGGAATTATCTATGTTGGTTCATACGATTTTTATGCAATTTACCCAAATGGAAAAATAAAATGGCAGATTGATGATACACAAGGTGTTTTCTCATCAGCCGGTGCTATAGATGAGAATGGTATCCTTTATGTTGGATCAATCTGGGCAAGTCCAAATTATTTTTATGCGATTGATACAAACAATGGAGACCTAAAATGGAGAAGACAGATTAGTAACCATATTTATAGCTCTCCTGTTATTGGAGATGATGATACTATATATTTCGGAAGTTCAAACGAAAATATCTATGCTTATTACCCTAATGGAACATTAAGGTGGAAGCATAAAACAGGTAATGCTGTTTTATCATCACCTGCCATTGGTAATGATGGTACAGTCTATTGTGGCTCACATGATTCTAATCTATATGCTTTCCATCCAAATAATGGAACAGTGAAATGGAAATACAAAACTGGAAATTGGATTCGAACAGCCCCATGTATTGGCGATGATGGCACAATATATGTTGTCTCTCTTGATAATAATCTTCATGCAGTAAATCCTGATGGAACCCTTAAATGGAAGACAAATGTTGGTGCTGGCACATCACCAACAATTGGTCAAGATGGAATAATTTATTGTGGATATGATAAACTTCATGCAGTTAATCCAAGTGATGGCTCAATTAAATGGAATATTCCAGTCAGTGGTAAAATCAGAGGTTCAACACCTTGTAATTCTATAGATGGTACGATTTATCTTGGTACAGATAGTGGTTGGATTTATGCCATTAATCCTGATGGAACTGAAAAATGGCGAAAATCTATAGGCGGAGATGTTGAATCTGCCCCAGCAATTGGTGAAGATGGAACTATATATATCGGTGATGGGAAAGATGATGGAATTCTCCATGCATTTGGACCATTAGATCCTAATGCTCCAACAGCACCAGAGATTGATGGACCAAGATTGTGTATACCAGGTATTAATTACAAATACAAGTTCACATCCACATCACCCATTGGTAATAAGGTTTATTATCTTGTTGAATGGGGTGATGGCACAGTAACTGGATGGAGTGGCACATATGAATCTGGAGAGACAATTACATTTTATCACAAATGGTCAACTCCTGGTGGTTTTACTATTAAAGCTCGTGCAAAGGATACTGATAATCTCTGGGGTCCATGGTCTGAACTTAACGTTAACAAGCCAAGAACCAGAATATTATCTTATCCATCACTAATTGGACATTTTCCAATGCTGGAAAAACTACTTTCAAAGAGCTTATTTTATTTTAAATAAATATTTTAAATCAATATATACCTCGTAAATTCTTTTTAAAATTTAAAATTTATTAGATAAGGTTTTTAGTAAAAATATCACTTCAAATAGAACTAACAAAAAGATATCAACAAGTATTATAATTTGTTTTTCATTTTATTCCTTCAAAAGTATGGTCCTCATCCAATAATTTTATTAGTTTCTCTATTAAAAATCTTATATGACACAGTTTACACTCACTGGCATAACCATCTTCGTTGTAATGTTCAGCATCATAAGAAACTCTTATTCTGTGTCTTATATCTTGATCTAAACTATCATATACACCACTATCAAATATTATATCAATAATATCATCCGATGTTAATGTGATATTAATTGTTTTTTCATCTATCCAAGATCTCATTTTATCTCACAATACATCAAATATGATATTATTAATTATTTGTGTACAGGTAATTGAAACCTATAAGTATCCTATAATAAATCATTTACATTAAGGGAGAAAAAATGATTTCTGATGCAATAGCATTATATGAATTATTAACGAAAAAATGGAAAGAATATAAGGTTATCAGTGCTTATTATAATTGGAAAGGAAACAGAATTGAAGGAAATGAAAATATTAAAGTAGAAATTCATTATTTTAAAGATGCTCCTATAGATGAAGCATGATATTGCACTATAAAAAAATATAAGGATTATGTCTTCTTAAGAATACCTGTTAATCCTGGTTCTGTTGTAGAGTCGCCTATAAAAGTTGATAAAAATCCTAATGCTGATTTCTTTAGATATGTAAAATCACCCGATGGATTCATACGTAATGTTGGGTATTGGCCTAATGTTCTTGTTGATTTTATGGTTGTGGGCTATAAACCAAAGGATATTCTTAAATTAGCAGAAGGAAAAGTATAATGTAAATTTTTATTGAATAAACTAATCATCAATAATTTAAAATTAAAAAAAATAGAAAGAAAAGTGAGATTGTTAGCTAATTAATTTTTATGTAACTGTGAATTGATAACTGGTTTCTAATAGATTCTCATCATCAGTTACCAGTATATCACCATCAGGATCACGGAAAGCAGCATACACCCGATAAGTACCATCTCCATTTGTAAAACTACTGGTACTCACATTATAAGGATTAAAAATCGTATCCAAAGCAAGCACATCACTAGCATTAATCATTCTAGGATTCGTCTCATTAACAACTTCTTGCTCAAGAATCCAAGTGCTATTTGTTGTATTATAAAACTCTATCTGCATCAACAAATAACCAGTGAAATTAGTCGAACCAGTATTCTCAATCTTGGATTGATAACCAGTGTAAAATGAAAGTACATTGCTCTCAACATAACTAGTACCATCGCTTACATTATACTTCCAATACCACCATTGGCCATTTACTGTTGCATTTGAAAATGTTTGATAATAAGTACCATTGCTGATGCTATTGTTTGTTCCAAATATCTGCCAGCTGCCACTAGAGTTAGACCACCAAGTGATGTTCATTGTATCGCCATCAGCATCATTCACTGTGAGATTCATAACTGGAGTAATTGGGATGCCAGTGGCTCCATTGACCGGATAAAGACCTGTACATGAAGGATACGCATTGTAGGTCACCCGCACCTCAACCCTGGAACAATACATCGTAAAAAGTCCTCCTATTGAGGCTTCTACATCGATAAGTAGATTTTCTATATTATTCCAAATCCACGGATTTGGGGCATAGGGATTATTTGTTATATCATACCAGTTAGACCAAGCACCAGTTGTACTTGGACTGAAAACATGAACGCCGCCTAAAGTTTTTAACCTGATATCATGAATCGGTGGATTACCACTTCCAGAATATTTACCAAAACATCGGATTTCAACCTTTGAGATTGGGCCCTTGTCAATATCAGAATATGTATTTTCATTAAGAGACTCGACATCACGATCAGTTCCTGTTGAAGCATAATTAGAAGTATTACCATCAACCATACAAGCAGGATTTGTCGCCCAACAATTAAAAATATTGTAATCACAAAAGAAATAAGTAGCTTCACAGGCATCATGCCAGATCAACTCTGTGTATTTCTCCTGACCAACACCTAGTGTTCCAATTTTTATACCAAGAGTCACAGGGGCATTATACTGACCTGTTCTTGATTTTACTTGTACCTTGTAGTTCAGATTCTCATCCCAATGCAAGTATAAAGATTCTGATTTTTTATCAGTTATATCCTCTTTGATGTAGAAACATGGATTGTCCATGTTTATATAGGTTTCATCTAAACCAGTACTGTTGAGATAATATGTTGTTCCATTGATATCTATATAATCATTATCAATTGTCATATCAATCTGTATGTTTTTTATTTCCCATGCAAAACCTAGATTATATGGAATATCTTCATTGTCGATGTTCTTGATATATGGTATAACTGTTAGTTCATTGTCGTCAATTCCTAAATGATATCTTATAGCAAGTCGGAAGTCATAACCTGCATAGTTGAGGTCTTTCCTGAGTGTTGCATTAACGTATGTCTCGTTGTCACTCTCTATGTTTTTGTTGAATCCACTGAGTTCATCTGTTCTGTAGATTAGGTTCCATTCATCATTGTTGTAATAACCGAGCATCAGAACATTGTGACTCCAATACTCATTGTAGTGATTTGTTAGTTGTATTCCACTATCTGTGTCGAAATAATAATGGTCAAGATTATTCCAGATGTGTAAAACATCTCCATTATCAAGAAGTTCATATCCAACCAGATAAGAACTACCTGGTGGGTCAGTGAGATTTACTGTACAATTATCTGTGTAACTATTGTTTATTGTACATATTGATATTGTTGCATCAACTGAATAAGTGAAGCTATGACCGGTTGACATTGCAGTGTTATAAGCATTATCAGTTGCCCATATGGTATAACTGTATTGTCCCAAATCCCAACAGTCAGTAAAGACATATTCATAGGTATCATTCCCAATATCCGTCATAGAAATATTAATAAAAGTATCACCTGGATATGTTATGTTTATTCTTACTGTTTTGATACCACTATAGTTGCCACTTGTATTCTCTGTCACATTTGCTGTTATTGTCACATTGTATCCAAAACCTACAGGATCAGGAGTATCATTTATAGAGTTGATTATTGGTGGAAGGGTTTCTGTTCTGAAAAGTATAGGATCTGACCAACTGGTCTCATTATAGAAAATGTCTTTTGCTTTTGCTTTTACATAGTATCCGCCTTGTTCGGTCCATGAATGGTGTTTATTTACTGGATAACTTGGGAATAACGGGCCAAACCAACCTGTGTTATTTCCATCACCCCAGTCTATGTAAAATAATATGGGATCGCTATCGGTATCATTAGTATAAACATAATACGTATAATTTGTATCTATATCACCTAGACATGGACCAGAGATATCTGGGATATCTGGAGATGAATTACCAGAGGAAAACGTGTTATTTATGTTGATATAGCTAAAATTACTATTACTTATATTTAAAGGAGCAATAGAGTTATTTATATTTGTTCTACAAATATCAATATTTGAGGTATTGATAATATAAATACCATTGGTGTTATCATCAAAATAACTGTCCATTACTCTTATCTTGTTGAACCCATCAGGATTATCATTATTGATTTTCAAACCTGTAGTGCACATTGGATCTTAATATCAGACAAGTTCTCAAGAAGAATACCAGTTGTATGATTCTGAATTATACAATTAGTTATATCAGTATGATTAACAGGTTTTATCCCAATATTACTGTTTCTAATAGTGAAACTATCTAAAACCACTCCAAAATTTTGTTCATAGATATGAAAGATTTCAGAATTTGGTAATGTTCTATTCCATACTGCTATCTCATCAATTGTACCATTAAAATAACTACTAATATTATCATATCCAATAAATGCAAAACTATCAGAACCAGAACCAGATTTAGAAGTCGAATTACTCAAAACACCATCAATATATATTTTCAAGGTTGTCGGATCATGTGTTCCAACAATATTATGCCAACCCTCACCAATACTACCAGTGGCAACAACACTTGTGGTATCAAGTCTGAACATTGGAATACTATTTGTACTATTCACATAGAGACAATAACCCAGGGTATCATTTGACTGGGATAATATCGTATCAGAACTGTCTGTTCCTTCTTTCCAGTATATCCAACTTGAAACTGTTACATTTTCACCTGTGAGAGCTGGGATACTTGGAAGGTTAATTGAGTTGTTAGTTCCATTAAAAAGAAATGCGCCATTGCCTTTGATTGTTTGTGTTGTAAAGGTTGCATTGTTGTTTGTACCATTGATATATTGTGGTGAGTAATCAAATATATTGGTTGAGTTTGAGTAATTCTCCCCAATTTTTGAATCATTATTGAGATGGTATAATGCTCCAAGTCCTGACATATTTACATTTGCAAAATAATCCGTTTCATTAAGAAGCTCATAATCATGAGGATTATTCATTGTGACCGATCCATAAAGTTTCACATTATTTTTATCTACACCAAAAATAATTAAGGATTTATTGATAATAATATTTTCAGTATAATTTCCTGGTTCTACAACTAAGACATCTAATGAAGACATATTATCAATTGCTTTCTGAATACTTGTCCAAGTATTATTTTCTGAATCATCACTTGCTAGACTTGAGTTGACAACACCATCTGGTATAAAAGAAATATTGAATAGAGTTTCATTTTTTGAAACACTATTTCCATAAAATGAAACAGAATAATCATGATTAATTTGTTTATTATTGGATGTCATCATTAAATCTGAAAGGAAGGAACTAATAACAAGATATGTTTTATATTCGGAATCATTATTTTCTGATAAAAAGAAATTCTCATCTTCTAATTTATCAAATAAAAATGGGATAGGTCCATTTTGAAAATAATATCTAGCAGGATAATTAAAAAATGTATATTTCAATGGTTTGATATTAAAATTAACTGCATCAAACATTTTTCCAAAATAGAATGGAATAAAATAATTATTACAAGGTTGATTATTTGTATAATAAATAATTTGGTTTTTTACATCTGTTATCCAGCCAACAGCAGTATTATGAGGATCATTATCATCACTATGACGACATATATCATATGAATCTGCCTTATCTGGGTCACCACCCTCATGATTCATAATAATAGCTTTACAGATAAAATCGTCTATAACACCATATTTGTCTTCAAGTTTATCTTTTGCTATATTCGTTCTGTTCTCTGATGAAGGATATTCTTCTGCAGTTTTTGAACCAGTCTCA
>WOR8_10004069_pt1 | contig 20628 bp, 12 predicted proteins | sample DeeMarSeWOR38_10_FD_19890 | JGI IMG/M metagenome (IMG submission 19890) | reverse complement strand
CTTTTTGGCCTGCCGGTTGTCTCCGGCCGTAATTATATAATAATACAGGCCGCTGGAAATTCCCGAAGCATCCCATTCTATGCCGTACCGCCCGACCGGTTGTCTGTTGTTGACCAGTGTTGTGACTTTTTGTCCGAGTATATCATAGATACTCAATTCAACCTGAGCCGTAAAGGGCAGATCATACCTAATTACAGTATTCGGGTTGAACGGATTTGGGTAGTTTTGATACAGCTTAAAAGATCCGGGAACAGTATTATGATTCGCATCCCTGTTTGTGATGATGTTTTTGAATCCCGGTGTCGCAGACGAAAAAGTATGCCAGCTCTGGCTGCCATCGGGATATTGAAATCCTAAATGAAGCAAACCCTGGCTGGTGTCATTATCCGCCCAGAGCAGCAAAAAGCTGTCCGGTTGTATTGTAGTGGTGTAGGGTGATATCTCGCTTATCCGCCACAGACCCGGATTATGCAAATCATCCGAAAGATAAAGTCCGCCGATATCAACGGCCTGATTACCGGCATTGTATAGTTCAATCCAATCAGCATAATTACCCGCCTCATCTTTAATTGTCGTACGATTGCTGGCCATAAATTCATTGATAAAGAGGCCGGTAATTCTACGGATGGTTGGCTTCCCGGGTGATCCCCCTGTATGATAACTTTGCTGCCAGCTGTCAGCCCGGGAATTATCCAGAACCGCCTTTTTGAGTTCCAGGGAGTATCCGGTGCCGCTGGTCTGCTCCGGCCAGGGCGCAGTATCACGATAATACACGGAGTCAACGACAAGTCCCGTCGAATCTGTAAGATATAACAGCTCACCGTTATCGGCAAGCCCGTCGCTGTCCCATTCAAAAACGTTCAGATCTGTGCCGGAAACGTGTAAAGAATCTTGTACCAGAAGAACAAAATGGCCTGGTCCGACAAGCGTGTTTTCCGGAAAAGTGAAATCGAGACCGCTGGCAAACGTATATCCGGAAATATTTATGACTGAATCTGTATGATTGAAAAGTTCCAAAAACTCAAATCCATCCCCGGGAGCCGGATTATATTGGATCTCATTAATTACCAGATCTGCCTTATGATTGTTCAGAGGATTGAATACCGCGGTCAATGTTGAATTAGCCTTTGGGTAATAGGTCAGTTCATTGCCGGTTCCGATTACCGTTGGCTGGTCAATTGTATCTGTATGCGTACCGGTCAGGCGCAGATCAAAACTGATATCAGAACTGGTCAGGTTTTGCTGATGTATTTCGGCGGCAATTACATTTTCACCTTCCATTAAATAGTGGGGATCAATACTGAAAGTATGCATGGTGTTTTCACCTTCGCCGTCAACAAATTCTGAAGCAAACGTGTCATAGTATATCGTGCCGGCCGGCATGTTTGAACGGATTATTTCGGTGCCGTTCAGGTACACGACCGCGCCGTCATCACGCAAAAGGTATAGTGTAAGGTCATCATATGAAGCAGCATCGGCTACAGAGAACTTTTTCCGGAAATAGGTGGTTACATACTTGCTGCCCGCATTCGGTCCGTAACTCACGACGGTCGCCTCATCGCCATCGCCGTAACCCAGCTCGGATGCTCCCGATTTCCAGGAAGCATCATCAAATTCATTTTGACACCAGGATGTACCCTGATCCGAACCATTATCCAGATACTTCCAGATATCCCCGCTTTTAATCCAGGTGCTTGATATTGAACCGGTGAGAAGCTCTTCCCATTGTACAAACTGGCAGCCGGGGCGGGCTTCCGCGATCAGAGTAATGGGCGCTTCAACGGGAAAAGTCCCCAGAAAACATTCTTCAACCAGTAAGCGATTCTGATAAAGTACCTGGCCCCACGATTGCTTGAAAATGCTGATCGAAATATCGGCAAATCCGAGATTAAATGTCTGGTCCATCCACGCCAGACGCCCCAGGATGAATTCCTTCATAAAAGCAATTTCTTCCTGCCAGGTGGTTGGACCGCCGCTGGTGGGTGCTGCATAGCCATAACTGCCTGATTCCGGGAAGCCGGGATTCGGCCAGACATATATGCCCAGCACAGGATACCGCTCAAAATTCCGTTGTTGCGCCTGTTCAAGCTGCTCCGTCCATGTATCGATAAATGAGAAAATATGTTCAGCTGAAAACTGATACTGACGCAGCGCCTTCCAGCGTTCGCCGCATAATGCATAAAAATCCGGATCTTTGATCAGTTCCAGCCACCAGTTATTGTCCCACAGAATATGCCCGTAATACCAGCCAATGGGGGTCCAGCCATCGTTATAGTCCGCATTGCCAAGCGCCAGGTTATAATCCCAGACCGGCTCGGCAACGATTTTGTCATTCCTGTCTTTATAGAAATAGGTGCTCAAACGCAGACCATCAATATTTTTTGTAAACTCGACCATCAAAAAGTTATCGGCAAAAGATTGCAGATCGATATATTCTGTGTAATCAGTTCCCGAAAATACAGCCTGGTCGACTTCGCTTAAATAAGCTTTGAGCCACGCGGTCTGTGCCGGCAGGATTTCATCTTTTTTTGGTTCGGTTATGATCAGCTCAAGACCGCGGTCGAGCCGGATCAGATTGTCCCCGGGGTCATATTTGTCCTTTTTGAAAATATACCCGCCGCTGATTTCCGGTTCAGCGAGGTCGGTGGGCAGCATTTCAGTGATATCAATCCGGTTTTTATCCCGCTTGATTTTTTCGGTTAAAATATAGACGCCGCAGTAATCGTTATTGACGACAAATTCACAAAAAGCGATACGCGGCGCATAGCGGAATATTTCTCCGGCCAGGGTGTACGTAAGAGCATTTCGCATAAGCGTTTTATCGGAGTATGGGCCGTGCAGAATCCAGTCATTTTCCGCCGGCATGCCCAGCAGCGGTACATTATTATTTTCACCGAGCGAATCCTGCGTTTCAAACTGGTAAGATTTTTTAGCAAACATCAATGAAGACTGGCCGTGCAGCTCGATGCTGATCGGCCCGTTGTAAACATTGGCTGAATCCGTCACAAAATTAATACCGGCTTCCGGATGGTGAATAATTTGCATACTGCCGCTAACCCGCGAATTATCGGTGATGAGGCCATTTGTCCTGATCAATATAATCGGCAGGTTTGAGGACGAAAAACCGGCCGGCTGCGCGGTTAATACTGAAGTTGCGGCAATGAGTATTAAGCTGATGATATAAAACCGACTCACTAAATTGTACCTGCAATCCTTTCTGCTATAATGTAGCGATTTGTGATGGGTTTGTCACTACTTTCGGTTACGTTCTGCAAACTGCTCCTACAGATCTTTTCAGGTAGGCAATCAATTATCGGACCCGCGAGGCAGACTGAATTTATCCTGCTCATTTTCCCGGGCAATTCTCTTTTATCATCGCTCATATTCCGCGCACCGGATCGGATTTCCGTGTGGTGATAAAACAGCAATAATCAGGTAAAATAATTTGTGCGCTAAAAAGATCATTTTGATCTGGAATTTGGGTCCTGTTCCAATGACTCCTTGGGATTTACACACCCCCCTCCATGTTGATCCTGAAGGGGGTATAACGCGATATACTTCAGACCCGGTCGGACAGACTGCGCCTGTATCAGATCCTATTGTCCGGTTTTTGGGGGGTGAGGTCAAAGGGCTCAGGACAGCGCAGGAAGGTATTCAGTAATTAATGTTCCTTTTTCCAATTACTCATTACAATATACTCGCTACTAATTACCAATTCCCAATATTTTCCAGATAGATGAGATCCCCTTGAGATCAAGTTTCTGCATTTGACCATCAAACTGAGACCTCAGATTTTCGATCAATTCATCCGAAGCGTAGATTACATAAATGTCCGTGTAATCTTTGTGACCGATCACGCCTGCGACATCATCGATACCGGGCGATGCCCGCAAAATATCGATCCGATCGGAGTTGCATTCCCGCAGGACAACCATCAGATCGATCATGCTTCTGTTATTGGCAAGGTCGGTGATGAGCAGGGGTTGCTCACTTTTGGCAATCAGACGGGCATTTTCAAGATACACATTCATCTGGTTGCCGATGTGCCAATGTCTGGCCCCGGCAATGGTGACGATTGAACTGATGCCAATAAAGGCCAGCACCAGATAGGAAACCGAAGATAATAGATTCCCCTTCTCTGTATGCTTGTACAGGAAATTGGTAATGACCAGAATGACTGCCGGGCCGATGAACATCAGGTACCGCCACCACCAGGAGGTCATTCCGTTTCTGATCAGATCATTGACGTAAAACAATAGCAACCCGGGGATAATGATCAGCAATAGAAAATATCTGATCACTTTTCCGGTCCTACGGAAAAGAGCAACAAAAGACATGACAAGGATCACCAGAACGATCATATTGAATAAAAATGCCGTCAACGCGTCGGGTGGCATGTTCGCGGACATTCGCTCAAATGTCGTCAAATAATCAAGTTTGAACGCAAATATGCTGATCAGGAAGAATAATTGACCCAAAAACGGCAGCCAGAAAGCGACCTGGAACTGCTTATTTGTTTGCCAGGACAAGGCGTGGATGATCTCATCGAGGTTGAAGAAGATCGCAAGGGCCCATGGCACATAGATCATTAAAACGATCAACAGGCTGATGCCAAATCTCTGCCACAGATCTTTTCGGATGATGCTGACAAATACAGCATGCCCGGCAATAATGACCAGTGAGACCGGTGAGGCATACAGAGACAGGGAAGCTGTTACGGTGTAGGCTGACCACCATTTCACCTGGTTGCGCTGAAGGGCCTGCAGGAATGCATAATGCAGCACAACCAGAATACCGCCCCAGAGGATATAGTATCTGGCCTCCTGGGCGAAAAGATGAAAATACGGTGAAACCGCATACAGGCCGGCGGCCATCCAACCCGCAAGATCTGAATCAAAGAGTTTCCTGGCGAGCAGGAGCAGAAATGGCACGGTAACGATAAAGACCAGCACACTGAACAACCTGAAATGCACAAAATCATCACCGACAATTCGGTACCAGACCATCAGAAGTGGATAGTGCAGCGGGTTGAGCTGGGTCGAAGTGAGCAGTCCCTTTAACTGGGCAAAGATATTATAATCCTGTTTATTCAGACGGTACGTGTCAAAATAAAATTTACTGCTTCTGATCTCATTCACGGGAATCCTTGCCGGATATGCGCTGCCCGGGATTCCAGAGGTATGCTGTACCGTATAAACCTCATCGATCCACAGTAAGTTATCATCCAAATGATAAAATTTTAAAGCCGTACCGATCAGTACAATCAGCATATACAGGTAAGGGTGGATGAACAGTTGTCTGATTGTTTGCATGGTCGATTTGTCCTCCCGCGACCAACACCTGCGTTCGGGATGGAGATATACCGGCACAGACCCGGCTGTTCAGACATCAGGGGCCTGCCGGAATTCAGATTCTATAATAATCCGGACCGCAGGTTTTTTAATATACGATTGCCAGCACCATCCCAGGCAACGTAAATACCAGAAAAAAGAACCGCCAGACCCCATGTTGGCTCGATGCCTTTGATGGAAGCAGCAACCTGACCGATGACAATTGATAAACCCGGGGTGATCGCCAGAACAAGCATCACACCGCCTAACACATATCCCCCCAGGCTCTGCGCCGGTACAATCGTGCCGCCGACAGTATAATGGCCGGGATGACCGAAATAAATTCGGTTACCATGATAAGGTTGACCGCGGCGTGTCCAAATCATAGCATCGAAATAATATTATATTTCTATCAGGCACAGAATAAGGATGCCTGGCAGGGGAAAGATGAATTTTTAAATCAAATACCGATCAATATTTTGCGGTAAGGATGGTGGTACATCCCCTTAAAAACACATCCAAAATATACCTTTGTCGTTCCTTTGAAATCAATCGACTAAATTACATAAGAAACACAATCTGTCAAGATTTTACTTGTGTTCCCTTACCAATATGTTATATTTACTTTGTATCCCACCTATTCTACTTACAGACACAGTGTTTATTAATTCGGTTCATACTGAGTACTCAGACGACCTGATCTAAAATAAGACATTTATATTTTTGAACAATAGAGTTCATTCCTGTTTCTCTATTGTCATTAGCTGCTGCCCAAGTTTATTGCGGGTTGACTGTACATCTTTTATTAAAGAAAGGAGCCAAGAAAATGAAGAAAATTTCGAGTATTATCATCTTATGCACCTTTATAACCTCTCCTCCTTTTGCCGGCAATAGCAATATACTGGCCCGAAACAATTCAATGCAAGGTGAAAACAACCTGTCAGAAAGTGGAGACACCGTTTTAATTAAAAAAGCCACCTCTTTTGAGAGACACAGCCTCACCGGGAAACATCTTGTCTCAGATAGTATTACTTGGATTTCTGGCGATACTTACATTATTTCTCAGGTCCTAATGGATAGCAACCAGGACGGCAGTATTTTCCGATATGATAATGCTGCAAACTCACCGGAATCGCTATTTGGTATTAAACTGCCTAAGGAGGTATTTAACACGGATGCCATGTTTATCAAAAAATTAAATCCGATGCCAACGAATATGAATATATCTCATAATGTAGCTGAGTTTAGCAGAAATACAGTCGCCACGATAAAGTTTATTGATTTCACTATTGTTCTTGATAACATTCCGGAGGTACTGGCGTTTAATGATCCCTATGTGTGTATGAACTGTCTGGAGTATGAATGGAGCATCCAGATTGATATGGACAATAATTCGTCCACGGGCGACAATGACGGGTTTGATGTTGAGGTTAGTTTGAGCCATTTTAAAGATGGTGACCGTTTTGCAGGCTCCTTACTGGAAGGAACAACCAGCTATATCTGGATTTTAAATCCGGATGGAGGCAAAGTAACCAATCACTTGCTGGATGTCGATGTCAGCGTCCCGCTTAATACCATAACCATGAAAGGAGATAAAACATGGTGGGAATTTGACGATTTCGATAAATCTTCGCTCTGGAGAGTTCATACTTTCGTCTGGGATCCGCCTGTTCATGTACACTATTATTCTTTCCCTACATACGGTCCAGCCACCGTATACGATAACATTGAGAATGATTATGACTTCCTTGACATTGTAGAAGGAAGTGTAAAAGTATATGACATTACGAAATTAGATCGGCCCGCGATTATCCCTGAATTCAGCCTTTCGCAGAATTACCCCAACCCCTTCAATCCGTCAACTACCATCGAATTCACTTTGCCCAAATCTGAATTTGTTGAACTTAAAATCTACAACATACTTGGGAAGGAAGTATCTATTCTTGTTTCAAAGAAACTAAATCAAGGAAACTATACCTACACATTTGACGGAAGCAATCTAGCGAGTGGCGTATATTACTACCAGTTGGTGGCGGGAGACTTTAGACAGGTGAAAAAAATGATTCTACTCAGGTAAACCGTATATCAAATATATTTTCATTAACCAAAGACCGATTCTCCACTTGAATCGGTCTTTTCTTTTTGTCCGCCGGAAGGCGGATCCGCCTACTGGCGTGATAGTAAGGATTGTAGTAAATCACCCCGAAAACACCCCTAAAATACCTATTTGTAGTACAATTGTAGCCAATTTTTGACACCCAAATAAGTGGATTTTACAAAATAATAAAGCCTTGTAACTATTGTAATTACAAGGCTCTAATATGTGTGGCGCCTTCCATCCGCCAGTGGGCGGATCTTCGCTTCGCTGCGAGAATCGAACTGAGGACACACAATATTAAATTCCAAGAACCAAATCCCAAATCCCAACTTTAAATGTTTGAGTTTTTAATAATAGTTACACAAATTTTTACTAACTGTGTGGATTCATCTATTAATTGTGATTTCAATCTCCGCTCTTCAGTTCTGGGTTCGCTTAATTGTAACCAATATCGTGATTCTTTGGCTTCCTTTTTACATATTTTGATACGCATAATGAAATCTTTTCTGCTAAGTGCTTCATCTGCTTCTATGTAATTTGCACCAACCGAACCAGCTGATCTTATTAGTTGCTTCCCTATCTCAATATTTGTCAATTTTCCTGGTAGTTTGTCAATAAAATCCTTAATCCTTTGAGCAAAAGTAAATGTCCGCTTATCAAGATTGTACTTTCTATCAGAATTCGTATCCATACCTTCATTCATTTACAATTATCAAGCCAAAGTTAAAATTAGGAAATAAAGTGAATGATAAATTTGGGGTTTGGGGCTTGCCTGACCGTGCCTGCCGGCCCGCCTGGCAGTCGGACAGGCAGGCGCAGAGGGGGGATGTGGGATTTACATGTTCCTTCTTCCGGCAGGTATTTTCTACGTATCCAAACTGATATATGATTGAATATGCATTTTTTGTGAAACTTTTTGATTAATGTCCCTATATATTAAATAAATCCGCTTTTTTACTGTTCAATAGCATGAATTAATTCTATTTTTAAAATTGAATGTCTGATTAAATATCGGAAGTCGAAAATGAAACAGGATGCGGGCAGACTGACGATCTTACTTTTATTTTTGCTGGTTTGGACCTTCTGCTGTTCTGATAATTCAACAAATCCGGATTCACCGGTCAATAACTGGCTGCCGCCTACCGAGCATGTCAACGGCGAACTTGGCGAAATCGAAGGTATTCCGTTGTTAACCCTGTGGGGCACACACTACGAGCAGGGCTATGCCCACGGTTATCTGTTCGCTCCCGAGATTATGGAGTATCTGGAGAAAGAACTCAATCAGGAGCCGGGTCTGGTTGAATTTGTCGAATCGGTGGTGCTGCCCACGATCGAACAATACAGTGTGCCGCCGGAATATCTGCAGGAAATGGAAGGATTTTTAGCCGGCATGGGAGCCCGGGCCGGAGCTGCCGTTTATGTTGCCGCTTTTGAGCGCACGCTTACACTCAACGATGTCATCGCATCAACCTGCATCGACAATGCCGCTCATCTCCAGAGCACCCACTGCACCTCTTTTTGTGCCTGGGATGCCGCCACTCAGGGAGGAAGCCCGATTACCGGCCGTAATTATGACCAGCCGGAGGACGATCTCAACACCGGAAGATATATGTTCATTGTCCGCAGATCACCGCCCGGCAGCGGAATACCTGCCTGGATAACCGTAAATCTGCCCGGCTCGTTCAACTGTGAGACAGCCATGAACAGCGAAGGGGTGACATTTGCAACCCAGGAGGTGAATGTGATCCGGGAAACCACGGCAAGTGCAGGATTTTGTCCGGAATTCCTCCTGCAGCGCAAACTGCTGGAATCAGCGCGGGCCGTATCCGTTGTTGAGGATGTGTCAGCTGTATTACAGGATCTGTACACCAATGGCGGAGAAGCAATCCTGATGTCCTGGCCTTCCGGTCAGGGAGCCTGTGCCGCCGTGTTCGAAATAGACGGTGATCTAACCACCGGGCACGGTTTAACTGTGCGTTATCCCGAACCCGCTATACCCTATATTATCCAAACAAATCAGTATTACGAGCGTCTGACACCCACAGCCTCCACCCGCTATTCGACTATACAAGGCCATTTGGACAGCATCATTGCCGGGACCTATCCGCCGTTGACTGTTGATCAGGCCTGGGAGCTGCTTGGGCAGGTTCCGGCCGGAGGTAACCAGGTTATTCAGATTGCTGTGGTATTCGAACCCGCTGCGATGCGCATGCACGTAGCCTTTGCCGGGCAGGGAACGCATGCCACTGAATGTAATAAAATCACCCTGGATGTTTCAGACCTGCTTGACGGTACGTTCAATACATACAATTAATATGAATTGCGGAAACGAGTACTTAAGTGATCTGTTTACGAATTACTACTTAGAGGCATCTGAAAAATTGTTTTTATTGTCATTCCTCCGAGGGAGTGGCTTCGCCACGATTCCGATTTAATCGGGAGAAGGAATCTTTTAACTTCAATTTGTATAAAAGATTGCTTCGTCCCACGACTAAATCGTGGTCCTCGCAATGACAGTAAAAAGTTTATTTTTCAGAAGTCTCTACTTATTTAATCTTATGTTTGCTTTTAACGCTTTGTGATCTGAGATACTGTTATTCTGATCATCCTTGACATCTTTTGTATTTATGGTTGTTGCGGCTACCTTTCTAAAATCATTTGTTCCTATAATATTATAAGCAAGAATATAGTCGAATCGCCGCGGTCTGCTGCTTGATTGAAATCTCCAGGTATACTCCTGTTTATTGCCGTTATATTCCATATGCAAGTCACGGGGATTACCCAGTATATTCAGCATGGCACGAAAAGATTCCGGGCTATACGCATTGCTGTTAAAATCTCCTGCCAGTATTACAATCAGATTTTCGCATGCGTTTACGAAACGGGCTTCAACTACTTTGGTTACTGTGGTATGTATAAATGAAAAAATCTGCTTCATCTGGAACTGTTTATGTTCTGTTGTTCCAATAGCCTGAACGTGTGTATTAAATAAAAACAACCTGGTTGTATCGTTGATGGCAAAAAGTGAGCCCACAATGGATTTGTTTGCTAAAAAATCATTCGTCCTGGACATTTCCTTCTCCAGAATCATGTGAACAATACCATTTGAGTTTTTCACATCGTCGCCAAAATCAATTTCCGACAAGTCAATTCTCGGGTAGCTGGCCATCACGTATAATCCGGCATCCTGAAATATAAATTCAGGAAAAGAATGATAGTCGATCCTTGGTATGATTGTAGAATAAAAGGAAGTATCAGATTTTTCGATAATTTCATCGCGGGTACTTTCATCAAACAATTCCTGGAACAAAACAAAATCAAATTTCTCTTTATTGATGTAGCTCATTAATGAATCAATCTGACCTGCTTCTTTGTCATGAATTGCTTTAATGTTGTACGTAAGCAGACTTATCTCATCATTGGACCTATCTGTTCTTAATTGATTACCGGCATAGTTTATATAATCAACTGTTGAACATGAGATGATCATTGGTAAATATACAACCATGATTATTTTACCCAGCATGGACACATACCATTTCATTCTGATAAGAAAGTCCTTCCTTTGTATTCCTTCAGGTTTTATCATGACATAATTAAACTGTAAAAAGAAGATTGTTATTTCAAATTTATACGCCAATTATATCTTTGCGATTAAGGTGAAAAAAATCGGCCGTACAGTTTCATGCCCCCAAAGTAAGCGTCACCTACACCTTGTAATATTTGCCTTTAAGTTGACCTTATTTTCAACAAATGTACTTATGAAACCTAACGGTTATTACTAAAATGTAAACACGTGGTCAAGACAATACATATTATTAATAATAAACCTTTTTTTGTTCGTATAATATTATCCGGTTTACGGCAATGACCGGTCAAACCACATTTCAACTAAAAAGCAGGAATTTCGAATGATAAAAAGAAAAACTTTTTCTTGGATTCTCTGCACTTTGGGCGTATTCTTTCTTTTGTATACGTACTCGGCAGCTCAATCCTGGCTGTATTTAGGTCAGGATCCGCCTGGAATGCTACCTGAAAGATTTCCTTCAGATAGTCTGTTATCGAATACTGATTGGAAGTGGCATGGTTCACCCGTCTTTTAGCCTATAACCATATAAATACAAACGACATAGATAATATCTCAATTAATTATGTATCAATTTAAATGTTCAGTTTAGTGGTAATTGCAACATTAAATATTTCGTATCAATGGATGCCTTTTATGTGGTTTTTAGCCGCGTTTTGATAAATATAATCATACCACCTGTAGTCACTACAATAAACACCAAAAGCGCCACAAGCGCGATGAAAAAGAAAACAGTCTCTTCTATTTCGGATAGACCATGTATTACATTATGCACAATGGCAGCAAAAATGAAAACAAGGAATGAAAATCCGGCTACTATCAGGAATGCTTTTAACCTTTTCAAGTGCCATTTGGCTATTTTTTGTTCCATCTGGTCATTGAAAACACTATTCTTTTCTTTACGAACCATTCTAACTAAATATATCCACACCCCTGCTGCGAATATCCCACTTATCAATGGATTCAAAACCGTCACCGCTATTCCAAGAACGACTAAAATTACAATTAGTAATTTTCTTTTCATTATACCCATCCTAAAAATATCAAAAATTTTTAATTTATCATCTTTATCAGAGAATTCATCATTATAAGATGCTCGATGATGTGGCTGATATGAATTGGATACAGAATGCTTGCATGATCTTATCCTTTAGAATTGATATATTAGTTTTGACTTAAGGTAGGATTATCTGAAATGAATATAAGAAATATAGGTAATAAATTCTTATAAAAGTTTTCCGCTCAAAGACCGATTCCCTTTTGAATCGGCCTTTTCATTTTATCCGCCGGGAGGCGGATCCCGCCAAAGGAAGGGCAGGCAGGCACCAAATCCCATCTTTATTTGCTTGCCACTTTTATAATTGGTGAAAATATCTTAATTAGTTGTGTGGATTCATCGATTAAGTGCTCTTTTAATTAGATACTCTTCGTATCTGGTTCACTGAGTTCAAGCCAATATTCACTTTATTCGGGTTCCTTCCTGAATATCTTTATCCGCATGATAAAATCCTTCTTGCTTAATGCATCATCGGCCTCTGTATATTTTGTACCCGCAGAAGCAGCGGATCTGGCTGATTGTTGTCCAATTTCAGAACAGGTAATTCCTTTCGATAACTACCGAACATACTCATTCACATCTGGGCAAAAGCAAATGTCTGCTTTTTTCAGGATTATATCTCCTTTTATTATCAGATGCGTATTTCTTGCGGCTAATACATTTCATGCCGCAGACCAGATGTTCGCAACTGGATTTACTCTTCGCTGTGGATACTTTCTTCGATAATAAATTTAAATGAGCGTTTCTCTTGGCAAGATTTAATTTTTATGCGAAAGGTTTTAACGACCGAGAATTCCTGCGATATCAGCATCCCATTGCGTGTGGAATAGATATTGATATAAAGATGAAAAGGAATATTACTTTATACGAATTTGTTTGAAATGCAAATCCAGGGGGCTAACCATGAACAAGTCACAAAAATTAGAAACTATGTATTCTAAATATCAAATCCAATTACTTATATCTGCATTCTTAATTTTTATGCTTTCATCTTGTTCAACCACCATAAATCTGGCCGAGTTTCAGGATAAATATGTAGTGATACAGAATAATATGAATGGTGAGAGACTAACAGTTGAGAATGATTCTGTTAAAATACGACACTATGATGGTAATCTTGCCAGCCAGACCTTTTATTTAGGTACCAGGTATGATCCGGAAGGCGAAAAGGTGTATTTTCTTGGTCAAAGCTCAAAAGTAGTCATGTCAAGCCCGGATGGATTTTATTTAGTCGAGCCAACCCCGGAAAGTACCATATCAAATATGTTTTTTCTGCCAACGTTTATTATTAATAAAGAAAACAATCAACTCAGGCTTATGAAACCCTTTACAACAGCAGATTTTGCTGATGAACTTGGCAAGATTTTAACTACCCAGAAGCAAAAACAATTACAACTCAGCTGGACGGGGCAAAATGGAAGGGTATTTCTTGATTCTGTCAAAACCGGTGATGCGTCATTAACACAATCCTGGCAATTCGCATTTTCTCCCTGCCAACCATTCAGCTGGGATTCGGTACGAAAGGAGGCCGATGGCTTAAAGATCGAATCAAACGTTGAAATAAATACTTCCGTCTCTTATCACATCGCCTCTCCTGCCTATAAGGTTTTCACATTATATTATGATGATCAGGGTTGGACCAACAGCAGTATAAGGGTGCATGACAAGCAACCCAGGAGTGTAATTACCAATACGGGTGTTACCCAGCATTTCAGTTTTAAAAAGCAATCAGATGGAACATATTCCATCATAAATGATGAATTAAACAGAGCCATAACGATTAATGAATGCAACCAGGTATATCACGATACACCTCATAATCGTAAAACTCAGAGATTCATTGTAGAGAAGGGCCTGATTGACCCCACAGCAGTTAGAATTCGTTCAGCCTATTCAAACCACTATATTACCTTGGGATCAGATCTTGCTATTGATTCCCCTGATTCGAAAGCAAATCAGGAATTCCGTTTAATAAAAAATGCAAATAAACAAATAAAGAATATTTCAAATCCAAAAAGTTTTCAAGTAGAAGAGACGACACGCAGTGAAACCCTGTCATTAGGTATTTTTAAATTAAGTCATTTTGACGTTTCAGCTAAAGATCAATCAGTTGTGGTGATCAATGATGCCCTTGTATACAATGTTTTGCCTAACAAGTCAGATAATGAAACCGGTGTTGCAAAAAACACTGAGACCAACAGATGGGATTTAATAACATCCTGTGAAGGATATGATGTGTCTAAAATTCAGGTAAATACTTTAGGGCATCTTTGGATTCTTACAAGATCAGGGATAGCACATCGTTTGAACCAGGATTCGGGAAGCAGTTATTATTGGGAACCTCAAAATGAACAATCACGAATCAAATTTATAGACATTTCATTGGGTGATTACGGCACATTATGGGGTATAACAGAAGCTGGGGATATACACAGGTATCTTTCAAAAGATAGATGGGAGCGGGTGGAAGGCCAAAAGTTAAAACTGATTTCTATAATAAATGAAAACGAAGTCTGGGGTATCAATAAAAAAGGTGATTTAGTCCACTTTAGCGTGCTTTCGAACGATTGGCATATCAAGGGAAATGCAAAAGAACTAGGTATCATGCAATTATCGGCCGGTACAGCTTTTGACGTTTGGATGCTCGATAAAGACGGGCAGGCTTATTATTATGAGCATGCGCCTGATAAAATTTCAGTCAGCAGTGGTTCTCCTAAATTTTCACAAATTTCGGCAGGGAGTGATGGCACCGTATGGGGTATTGACGATTGTTTTACGGTCCATGTTCTGAACTCTGAAGTAAGCTGGAAAGAGTATATTTATTCCGGACCACAGAAATTTCCCGATGATGGTTTATTTTTATCGGGTGAATCTTTGATCGGCGAAGCCTTTGATGCGGCCAGAATAGGCGGGGAAAGTGTAACAAAATTCAAAAAATCGTTGAGCGCCGCTATCGAGAAATACAACAAAGAACTGGGTGAAGATAAGACGGACTTCAATGTCGCGAGGGAAGCTCAAGCTGGAGAGGTTTCAGCAACCGTATTATACAGTGCCGGTTTTGCCGGTATTACAGCCTATCATGTTGCTTCCTGGTCTGCGGTTGCGGCGTCGGCGCAAGCTTCTCTTGCTGCCGCCTCCGCAGCCGCTGCGACCGGTGGGACAGCTACTGCTGCAGCAACGACAACCGGTACAGCGGCAGGAATAACTGCTGGTCTGGCTGTGGCTGGTGTGGCTGCGGTTATCATAGCAACAGCTGTCCCGTTGATTTTAGCGGCCAAAGAATCGAACATAAATATCATTGTAGTAAATGATACAGACGTTCCTTTAATTTTAGATGGAGATGAGATCTTTATTAAACACGGTCGATTGATGGAATCTTCAAGCGCTGTAAATATCCCGCCGAGAACTTCAGGTCCGAGTATTTCACTTTTTGCTTTTGAAAAAAAATATGGATTAATAGGAACTGAGGGCATACTGCGTTTTAAGCAGGATGCCTGTAAGGATTTTGCTGGTTTGGCCATCGGCTGGGGCGTTCCATATAGAGACAAAGGGGCGCTTAGACATAAAAACAAGGTTTACACTGCCTTTAAACCGGCCAAAAATGATGAAATTTATAAAAACTTTATTGATAAAGATCTGAGAAAGGCCGTAACGAATTACTCAGATGAGTCCGGTGATTATAAAATATATGGTGCTTTAGACAGTGGCGATAGTCTTTTCCCGACAATGGTAGTTTACATTAGTAAAAGTGCTTAAAGCTAAACATTGCACTCTCATACCAAACGGTCCGGATTTTTGGGCGTAAGGTCATCTATGGTAATTTAATCAATCCGACACAACAGGACATTATTGATAGCGGAGCATGTATAAGCACAGCAATAGAAGAGGAAGACTTAGATATACCTAAAAAATATAAATTGCTACAAAACTACCCCAATCCCTTCAATCCATCAACCACCATCGAATTCAATCTACCCAAATCTGAATTTGTTGAATTCAAGGTGTTTAATATACTTGGAAAGGAAGTATCGACTTTGGTTTCAAAGAAACTGAATCAAGGAAATCACACTTACACCTTCGACGGACAGAATCTGGCGAGTGGAATTTACTACTATCAGTTGGTAGCGGGTGACTTTAGAGAAGTCAAGAAGATGATTCTTCTGAGATAAATCTCAATAATTAATCAATATCCAACGAAACCGAGTTCATTTTGACTCGGTTTTTTTATTTCCCAAAAAACTCCTATAAAAATTGTAGTAAGGATTGTCTGCCAGGGGGCGGATCGGTGATAGTAAATCCCCTCAAAAACACCCTTAAATCGACCTTTTGTAGTAACATTGAAATCAATCGATGAAATCATAAAGAGAACACGATGTGTGTCGATTTATCTTGACATCATCAGTGGGATTGGTATATTTCAGTCGATAGAACCTCTTTTAGCATTTGTTTTGCAGTTTACTTCTATTTAATTCCACTTCATTCGGCAATTGTACCAGCAAATTCAGACTAAAGTCATTTGTCAAGTCACTGGATATTGTTTTTGGTTAAACTTAAGTGAAACAATTTTATTATGATAAAAGGATAGGATGGAAATTATGAAAATAAAAGCGAACGCTTCTTTCCTTATTTCCGTTTTTTTGATTCTCTGGGCTTTTCAGGCTTGTGTAGATAGTGGCACAGAATCTGAAGATAAAGAGATTGATCATTACCAAGGAAAAATAGCTTTTGTATCTAATCGTGATGGTAATGAGGAAATCTATATAATGAATGGCGACGGAAGTAATCAAATTAACTTAACAAATAATGATGAAAACGATTCTTACCCAGTTTTTTCACCTGATGGATCAAAAATTGCTTTTGTATCTGAAAGAGATGGTAACAGAGAAATATACATTATGAATGGTGATGGTAGTGAACAGACCTTTTTAGCCAATAGTCCACTTTGGTTTTGGGATACTGATCCTGATTTTTCTCCCGATGGTTCTAAAATAGCTTTTTACTCTCAAATAGATGGCAATATTGACATATACATTATGAATACGGATGGTAGTGAACAAACCAGGTTAACCAACAATCCGGCTATTGATTTCAATCTTGATTTTTTACCTGATGGCTTAAAAATAGCATTCCAAACTGACAGAGATGGAGCTGAAGATATTTATATTATGAATGTTGACGGAAGTGAAAAAACCAGGTTAACCACTCATCAGGCTAATGATTGGCATCCTGTTTGTTCTCCGGCTGGTTCTAAAATAGCTTTTCAATCCGAAAGAGATGGTAATTATGAAATATATATTATGAATGCTGATGGTAATGATCAAACCAATTTAACCAACAATTCGGCACTTGATCATATTTCTGTTTTTTCTCCCGATGGTTCTAAAATTGCTTTTATATCTGATCGCGATGGTAATGAAGAAATCTATATCATGAATACTAACGGAAGTCATCAAATTAACTTAACAAATAATCATGAAAGTGATTCTTACCCAGTCTTTTCACCAGATGGTTCAAAAATTGCTTATGTATCTAATCGTAATGGTAATGACGAGATCTATATAATGAATACTGACGGAAGTAATAAAATTAACTTAACAAATAATGGTGAAAGTGATTCTTACCCGGTCTTTCAACCTTAGTAAGTGATGAATAAACAACTCATCCACTTCGTCCAAGATAGGAAAGACGACAGGCAGATAATACTTCGAATTTTCATAAATCTGCGATAATAAAGATAATAAATGTAACTTAGAAGGAAAAAAGTTATGAAAACTATTTCGTGGATTCTTCTATTTTCATTTTTTATTTACAGCTGTTCATCAATTTACACAATCAGCCACACCCAGTCAGACTATTTAGAATTGAATGAAGAATTGGAAGGGAAACAGGCGACTATAACATTGGTAAATGATACCATAATTGTGGGTGAAAATTTTGGTATAAGTGCTGATTTTACATCCTGGAATGAAACAGCGCACTCTGGTTCATCACCAACCAAAAAATACGTGAACACATTGGCAATTAAGCAAATTGATATCAATAACCGCACGAAAAGTTCTACAATTTGGGGCATTGGAGGTGCCCTAGCTGGTATGCTGACTTTCGCTCTTATTTATGAAGAACCGAAAGAAAATACACGAATGGAAGGCTTAGAGAATACTGCTGAAGCTTTAGGTTTAACGTTCCTTTGGTTTTTTATCGGTGGTGTCGCGGGAGGACTTATTGGATATGGAATAGGATACCCAGAAACGTATAACTTTATTGCCTCAAAAGATTCAACAGATTTACGTACTGATATTGTTGAGTATTATAAAGAAGATAAATACAATGATGAAATTGAGCCGATTCCTGAGACAGAAGTTGAACCGCCCATACTCCAATCAGATGGAAATTATAAAATCAACGTTTCATCACTTAAATGGGAAAAAGAGGTTATTATTGTTACATGGCCAAGAAAAAGAATTGTTCTGCCAAAATCAGAAGTTGTGAAAAGTTGGAAGAGTGGGGACAAGGGTTATATTATAATACCCTCAGAAATATATGAGCGTGAATTCAAAGAAAATGACAAATGAAATTAAATTTATAAATTGAAATCAGCAACTATTGATAAGTGAAGAAAATGATTTTACTCAGGTGACTTTTGAATACTAAATATTTTTCATCAACCAAGACCTGATTCCACGTGATTAGGTCTTTCATTTTGTCCGCCGGAAGGCGGATCCGCCTACTGGCGTGATAGTAAGGATTGTAGTAAATCCCCCCGAAAATACCCTAAAATTCCACTTTGTATTAACAGAGAATTCAAAGACGCCATCACAAAGGAAAATCTTTGTATTTCCATTCACATTCTTTATATTCTTAATGTACCCTTCTCCAAAACTTTCTATCATCGCCTATAAACATTTGAAATAAATGACATATGAAAAGTTCACTGATCCATTAGGAGAAATTATATCATGAATAACTCTCATCGAGGACTCAAATCAAGTACATGCCTGATTGTAATGATATTTCTTATTCTTTCTATTACCTATTGTCATGCCCAAATCACAGTTCAAATGAGTGATATGGAAAAAATATTTACACCTGGCAAATATATTGCGGTCAATATCGCTCCTATAAACAGTGTGGATATAGGACAAACTGGAGGTTCACATATATATGATTTCAGTACTATTTCATATACAGACACCAATACTTTCTATGTTGATAGCCTATCCACTATACCAGAATTAATAGGTCGATATCCATCAACTGCTTTTATATGGGGTGGACACCCCGAAGTCGGCGGTGGTAACAAAGTAGTAATGGAACTCGTCAACAATACAATGCTTGGCTACGGAAGCGTCTCTATTTTCCCAGAGACACAAAATTATAATCATGATATACCACCTGAACAAGCTGTTATTTTTCCCGCCAATTATAGTTTATCATGGGATTATTCACTTACAACGTATGATACAACTATTGTAAATGGGGTAGTAACAGAGACTGAAAGCCATGAGCGATATGTAACTACAATAATTGATGGATATGGCACATTAAAAATACCTGGCTATGAATTTGAATGCTTACGTATGAAGCGAAACCACGCTATCCCATTACCCGAAGATAAGGAATACTGGTACATGACTCAAGAAGGCGTTTTATTGATAATTAACGGTGGGGCCGTTGAACCTGATACAGGTGTAGTACAAATTGAATCTGCTATTTTATTTATAGGAGAATCATTCATAAGTAGTGTTCCAGAATCATCCAAGCTGCCTGAAAATTTTTCACTTAATCAAAACTACCCCAACCCCTTTAACCCATCAACCACCATCGAATTCACATTGCCCAAATCGGAATTTGTGAAACTGAAAATCTATAATATTCTTGGAAAAGAAGTATCAACCTTAGTATCAAACAAATTGAATCAAGGAAACCATACCTACACCTTCGATGGAAAGAATCTGGCCAGTGGAATATATTACTACCATTTGGTTGCGGGTGAATATAGTGAAGTTAAGAAAATGATACTTTTGAGGTGACCTTTCATTCATAAATAATTTTTTATCAATCAAGACCTAATCTCATCTGATTAGGTCTTTCATTTTGTAGTAAGGATTGTAGTAAATCCTTCCGAAAACACCCTTTTATAGTAACTCCCAAAGGAGAAAACTCACTTTTTTATCTCAAACTTAGGGACACTTTCTTCAATCGCATCACCAATAACTATTACCAGTAATACTATCACACCTATTGCCACCAATCCGATGACAATTCTTGTTCCAGGTTGCGGAGCTTTATTCTCCTCAGTTACTATTCTTCCGATACCAGAGATATCAGCGAGTGCAATTTGCATTTTATGTGGATTTCCCTTACTATACCTACCACCCCACTTATCATGAAATATAGGTAGCCCTGTTCCGAAAAGTGAATCATTATTAAATATGTAACTTCCTCGCTTAAAAAAGAGTTCTGTTGAATCTGTTTTTATCAAATAAAGGTCCTGTTCTCCCTGCGTCATCAAGACGATATCAGCATAAGGAATTTGCATCTGTTTCGGTTCACAGAT
>WOR8_10008221_pt1 | contig 20632 bp, 20 predicted proteins | sample DeeMarSeWOR38_10_FD_19890 | JGI IMG/M metagenome (IMG submission 19890) | reverse complement strand
GAGGTCTCCCGCATCTCGACCATGAATGTGCTCTCGCCCCGGGAGATGTCGTCGGACGCCCCGATCCGGGTGAATATCCGGTCGACCGCGCCGATCTCCGCCCGCTCCGCGGGGACGAACGATCCGGCCTGGGCGAGCAGGACGATGAGCGCCACCTGCCGGATGTAGGTGGACTTCCCGGCCATGTTGGGCCCCGTGATCAGGGCGATCTGGATCTCCCGGGGGTCGAGCCGGCAGTCATTGGGGACGAAGGCGTGACGGCCGAGGATCCTCTCGACCACGGGGTGCCTGCCGTTCTCGATGACGATGTCCCGCCCCGGGGTCACGACCGGCCGGCAGTAGCCGCTCGCCGTGGCCAGCTCGGCAAACGACAGGAGGACGTCGATTTCCGCTACCGCCTCCGCTCCCCGCGTGATGCCCGGCAGATGGCCCTTCAGCGCCTCCCGCAGCGCCAGGAAGAGCTCCTCCTCCCGGGCGTGGAGCTCCTCCTCCGCCCGCAGCACCTTCGCTTCGAACTCCTTGAGCTCGGGGGTGATGAACCGCTCCGCGTTCACCAGGGTCTGCTTCCGGATGTAGTCGTCCGGCACACGGTCGAGGTTCGAGCGCGACACCTCGAGGTAATATCCGAACACGCGGTTGTACCGGACCTTCAGGTTCGTGATCCCGGTCCGCTGCCGCTCCCGCGCCTCCATCTCGGCGAGCATCCCCTTCCCGTGGGTGAGCAGGTGCGTGAGTTCGTCCACGCGGGGGTCGTACCCCGGACGGATGACCCCTCCGTCCTTCATTCCTGCGGGCGCCTGCTCGTTCAGGGCCGAGGAGATCATCCCGACAGCCTCCCCGTGGTCCCCCAGCCGGTCCCGCGCGCCGCGAAGGAGCGGCGAATCCGCCGTCGCCAGAAGCTCCCGGACGCCGGGGAGGAGGTCCAGGGCGGAGGCCAGGGCGACGACGTCCCGGGGACCCGACCGGTCCTGGGCGAGTCGGGTCGCCAGTCGGGAAAGGTCGGGCATCGCGGAGAGAGAGCCGCCCATCTCCTTGCGGTCCGCGGGGCGCTCCACGAGCTCCGCCACCGCCTTGTGCCGTTCCCCGATTCCCGTCACGTCGACCAGCGGTGCGGAAATCCAGGCACGCAGCAGCCTGGCCCCCATCGGCGTCCGGGTCCGGTCCACGGCCCAGAGGAGGCTCCCCTTTCGCTCCCCGGACATCGTCGAGAAGACCTCGAGCGTCCGGACGGCGGTCTCGTCCATCGCCAGGTACTGCTGCCCCTTTCTCTCGGAGATCCGCGAAACCTCCGCAAGCGCCGCGGGCTGGTGAAGATGCAGGTAGTACAGGGCGGCGCGGACCGATCCGTGCGCCGGATGAGCTTGGGACGGCACGCCGTTCACCCCTTCCGGGACGGGAAAGTCGCCGACCGCGACGGGAGACAGCGACGTGGCGAGCTTCCCCTCCACGATTCGCGCGAGCCTCCCTTTTGTCCCGCCGGCCTCGTCGGGAAGGGGCAGCCCCTGCCCTTCCAGGAAGACGAACTCGGCGGGCGACAGCAGGTAGAGAGCGTCGGCCAGGGCTTCCCCCGAGCCGCACGACTCGTAGAAGAACTCCCCGGTCGTGGCGTCGAGCGCAGCGTAGGCGAACGGAGGCCGGAACCGCACGGAAGCAAGAAAGTTGTTCCCCCGGGCGTCCAGGCATTCCTCCTGGAAGACCAGCCCCGGCGTGACGACCTCGGTCACCTCGCGGTGAAACAGCCCCCGTCCCCCCGGCTCCTCCCGCTGCTCGCAGATCGCTACCTTGCACCCCTGCTGGATCAGTTTCGAGAGATAGGCGTTGCGGGCGTGGTAGGGAATCCCGCACATCGGGATGTTCGCCTCTTTGTCGCGGGAGGTCAGCGCGATGTCGAGGAGGCGGGATGCCCGGATGGCGTCCTCGAAGAACATCTCGTAGAAATCGCCCATGCGGAAGAAGAGGATGCAGTCCCGGTACCGGGACTTGATCTCCACGTACTGCCGCATCGCGGGAGTGAGCTGGGTCGACATGATCCTTCCGGAAACCCGTGTGGCGTTACGGTGCAAGCGTTCCGAACCGTGCCGAAAGCCGGCCGTGCGTCTGCGCGAGGGACTCGGGGAGGACCCGGGTCGACAGGACGGACGTCATGAAGTTGGTGTCCCCGCCCCAGCGGGGAATGAGGTGGATGTGCAGGTGGTCGATGACCCCCGCCCCGGCGACCTTCCCGAGGTTCATCCCCACGTTGAAACCCTCCGGAGAGTACTCCTCCTCCAGAACCTTCGTCCCCAGCGCGAGCAGGGAAACGAGCTCCCCCCGCTCCTCCCCCGAAAGGAGAGCCAGGTCGGCGACGTGGCGCCGGGGGGCGAAAAGGAGGTGCCCGTTATTGTAGGGGTAGCGGTTGCAGATCGCGAGCGTGTTCGGGTAGATCCCCAGGACCAGGCGCTCGGGGTCTCCCCGGTCCTCTTCGCCGATGCAGAAGATGCACCGCTCGCCGCCCGTACCGCCCCCCCGGATATACTCCATCCGCCAGGGAGAGAACATCCGTTCCATGGGGACGGTTCAGCGGTTGACCAGTTCCCGCAGTTCCTTGCCGACCTTGAAAAAGGGGATCCTCTTTTCCGGAATGGAGACTTTCTCCCCGGTCTTGGGGTTGCGGCCCTCCTTCGCCCGGCGGACCCGGACGGTGAAACTGCCGAATCCCCGGATCTCGATCTTCTCTCCCCGGTGCAGGGCGGCCCTCATGTTCTGGAAGACCGTGTCCACGATGACTTCGCACTCTTTCTTGGTCAGGGTGGATACTTTTTCCGAAAGGGTTTGCACGAGATCACTTTTCGTCATCCTCGATCTCCTCCACGTATGTTATTGGGCCAGATATTCGAGCCGGAGCTGCGAGTGGGTCAATTTCTCATCGATTATACTTTTCGCCTCATCCGTTAGCAATTCGAGAATGGAAAACTTTTTTTTCGGCGGGGTGACGACGCGGGGTTCCCCCTCGATCTTCGCCATCTTTCCCGCCTCGGCCACGGCGTCCTCCAGGTTGCCGAGCATGTCGACCAGGCCCAGCTCCTTCGCCTGCTCTCCGGAGAAGATGCGCCCGTCCGCGATCGCCCGCACCTCCTCCCGCTCCAGACCGCGGCCCTCCGCAACGGCGTTGACGAACTGGGAGTGGACGTTGTCGATGACGCTCTGGAGGAGCGCCCTCTCCTGCGGGTTCATCTCCCGGACCGGGGAGCCGATGTCCTTGTAATCCCCGCTTTTGACGACGAATCCCTTCACCCCGATCTTTTCGATGAGCTCCTTCACGTTCACGAACTTCATGACGACCCCGATCGAGCCGGTGATCGTCCCGGGGTTGGCGTAGATCTTGTCGGCGGCGCAGGCGATGTAATACCCCCCCGAGGCGGCCAGCGCTCCCATGGACGCCACGATCACCTTCTTCCCGCGGATCTTCCGGATCTCCTCGTAAATCTCCTGGGAGGGCCCCACGCCCCCGCCCGGCGTGTTGAGTCGCAGGACGATCGCCTTCACGGAGTCGTCTTTTGCGAACCTCTTCAGCTGCTCGATCGAATCCTCGGAGTCGATGATCAGCCCGGTGATCGGGAGCACGGCGACCTTCTCGCCCCGGGCGAAGGAGAACCAGTCCATCCTCGACACGACCCAGAGCAGGGCAAGGAAAACCGCCAGGACGAGGACCATGATCAGGCATCCGCGGAAGAGGGAGCGCCGGCGCGGCGGCGGGTTGTAGGAGAACCTCTCGGCGCTCACGGAACCCACGGGATCATTCCCCGTTCATGTTCAGCTTGGCCCGCAGAGCCTCTCCGAAAGCGGTCGTCGTCTCCTGCGGCGGGTCGGCAGGAGAAGACAGGTACGATTCCATGTCCTTGCGCTCCGCCCCGTCCTGAAACGCCCGGATGCTGAGCGAAATCTTCTTGCTGCCCCGGTCGACGGAAAGCACGACGGCCCCCACCTCGCCCCCCTCCTTGAACAGGGTGGCCGGGGAGTCGACCTTCTCGCGGGAAAGCTCGGAAATGTGCACGAGACCTTCCACACCGTCGGCGACCTCCACGAAGACGCCGAAGTCGGCCACCCGGGTGATCCGGCCGGTTACGTGGTCGCCCTTTTTGAACCGGTTCTCGACCCCGCTCCACGGGTCCGGGGACAGGTGCTTGACCCCGAGCGAGAATTTGTGCAACTCCGGATCGATCTTGAGGACTTTCGCCTGGATCCGGTCGCCTTTCTTGAGCACTTCCCCGGGATGCTTGATCCGCTGGTTCCAGGTGAGGTCGGAGATGTGAACCAGACCGTCGATCTCGTCGCCGATGTCGACGAATGCGCCGAAGTCGGTGACGTTCTTCACCACTCCCTCGACCACCGAGCCCTCCGGGTGCTTCTCCCGGAGCTGATCCCAGGGGTTGGCAAGGAGCTGCTTGTACCCGAGGGAGATCTTCTTGTTCTCCTTCTCGAGCTTGAGGACGACGACGTCGACGGTGTCGCCGGGCTTCATGACCTCGGAAGGGTCCTTGAGGCGCTTGCTCCAGGACATCTCGGAGATGTGGAGAAGCCCCTCCACGCCCTCCTCGAGCTCGATGAAGGCGCCGTACCGGGTGATGTTCGTGACGCGCCCCGGGAGTCTGGCCCCCACCTGGTACCGCTCCTCGATATCGATCCAGGGGTCCGGCCGCATCTGCTTCAGCCCCAGGGAGATGCGCCCCTTCTCCCGGTCGAACCGGATGACCTTCACGCGCATCGTGTCCCCGACCTTGCAGACATGGGAGGGATGGGCGACCTTGCCATACCCCATGTCGGTGACGTGCATCAGACCGTCGAGTCCCCCCAGGTCCATGAAGACGCCGTAATCCGTGATATTCTTCACCTTCGCCACGACTTCGTCGCCTTCCCGGATACTGTCGAGCAGCGTTTTCCTCTTGACCTCCCTCTCCTCTTCGAGGGAGGCACGACGCGAGACGACGACGTTGGTCTTTTTGCGGGAAAGCTTCAGGACCTTGAATTTGCCCTCGAGGCCGATCACGCCATCGGTGTCCCGAACCGGCCGGATGTCCACCTGGCTCCCCGGCAGGAAGGCCTTCACCCCGCCGATGTCGACCGTGAACCCCCCTTTGACTTTCGCCACGATCGTTCCCTGGACGGTGGTCCCCTCCTCGTGGGCCTTCTGCAGGTCATCCCAGATCCGCACCCGCAGGACCTTCTCCCGCGACAGAAGGACAAATCCCTGGGAGGAGTCGTACCGCTCGACCATCACGTCGATCGGGTCCCCGGGAGACAGGTTCTGCTTCTCTTCCTCGGTCAGATCGGTGAGCGGGAGCATTCCCTCGGACTTCCGGTTGATGTTGACCGCGACGTACTCCTTGAGGACCTTGATCACCTCCCCGTGGATGATCTCACCCTCCTCGGGGTTCTCGATGCTCTCCGCGAACATCTTTTCGAAGTTGTCTTCGGCCCTTGCGTCCTCTTCCTTTTCCCCGGTCTCTTCTCCGGTCTGCCCCTCAGGAAGGTCCTGGTTTTCGGGTTTGTCGTCCATCAATTCACTCCTCTTGGGTGTTCTGCTCCTATATCATACCCTGTAAAAGATGCAACCCTTTAGCAGAAAATCAGGCCTTTCTCATTTGTAATACTCCACGCCGACCTCTTCGCCCCGCCACATCTCCCGGATCTTCGCCACCAGGTCGTCGATGATCCACTGGGGCGTCGACGCTCCCGCGGTCACCCCGATGCAGCCTGCCCCCGCAACCAGGTCCACGGAAAGCTCGTCGGCCGTCTCGATATGGTGCGTCAGAGGGTTGATCTCCTTGCAGATCTCCGCGAGCCGCCTCGTGTTGGCGCTGTTGTACCCCCCGAGGACGATCATGACGTCGGCTTTCCCGGCTACCGCCGTGGACTCCTTCTGCCGAAGAATCGTGGCGTTGCAGATCGTGTTGAAGACACGCACCTCCGGAAACTTCCGGAGCGCTGCGGTCACGAACTGCATCAGGTTCTCGAACGACTGGGTGGTCTGGGCGACGATGCCCGCCTTCCGCACCCCGGTTGCCTGCCGGATCTCCTCCAGGGAGGTCAGAATGGGAACCCCGGGCTCGATGTAGCTGACAATGCTTTTTACTTCCGGGTGGTTCGCGTCGCCCACCACGATCACAGCGTACCCTTCGACGCTCAAAAACCTCGCGTGCTCCTGGGCCTTGTTCACGAAGGGGCACGTTGCGTCGACGATGCGCACCCCCTTCGCGACAAGGGACTCATGGTCGGTCCGCGTGATCCCATGGGACCGGACGATGACCTTCCCGCACGGGACCTGGTCCACCGACTGGACGACGGTAACCCCCCTCTTCCCGAGTTCCTCGACGGTCTGGGGGTTGTGGATGAGAGGACCGAGGGAGAAGATCGGGGCCTCCCCGGAGGCCGGGGATCCCCCTCCTTCGGCCGTTTCATTGGCCAGGGCGATCGCCCTCTTTACGCCGAAGCAGAACCCCGCGCTGCGGGCCATGAGAATGCGCCTCACGGCTTCCCTCCACTGCCGGTCCCTGCGACCGTTTCCGGAATGCTGCGCAGCATCTCCTCGACCACCTCATCCACCGTCAGGGTCGTCGAGTCGATGTAGACCGCCCCTTCGGCGATCCGGAGCGGGGAATGCTCCCTTGTGCTGTCCTGGATGTCCCGCCGGAGAACTTCTTTGAGGACGTCCTCATACGTCTTTCCTTCCCCTGCCCCCCACTCGCGGTACCGGCGCAGGGCCCTGACCGCCGCGTGGGCATCGAGGAAGAACTTCGCATCGGCGTCCGGGAAGACCACCGTCCCCGTGTCGCGCCCCTCGAGGACGACCCCGCCTCCCTCGCCCATCTTTTGCTGGAGGGCCACCATGGCCTCCCGCACCGGGGGGTGGGCCGAGACCTCCGACGCCCCCATGCTGATCCCTGGGGTCCGGATCTCGTCGCTTACGTCCTTCCCGGAGAGGATGACCCGGATCTCCTCCTCTTCCCTCCGGAATTCGATCGCAAGCCCGGCGCACATCCGGCCGAGCCGCACCCCGTCGGACCACGGGATACCGGCCCATTGGGCTGCGAGGGCGCATGCACGGTACATTGCACCCGTATCCAGCCGGGTGAGGCAGGCCCGTTGCGCCAGACGTTTCGAGACCGTCGTCTTCCCCGACCCGGAGGGACCGTCGATCGAAACGATGGGCCTTTCCCTCACCGGGCGACCTCACGCAACGCCTCGGGGAACCCGGGGAACGAGGTGGCGATGCACGCAATATCGGACACCTTCACCGGCACGCCCGCAGCCGCGGAGAGGACCATCAGCGACATGGCGATCCGGTGGTCCCCGTAGCTTTCGACTGTCGTGCCCGGGGAGATCCGGGCCGGCCCGTGCACCCACAGGCCGTCGGGATATTCGCCGCACGACACGCCGAGAGCGGAAAGCTCCCTGACCATCGCGCCGATCCGGTCGGATTCCTTGACGCGAAGCTCGGTCGCCCCCCGGATCTCCGTGCGCCCCTCCGCCATGGATGCGGCCACGCAGAGAGCCGGGATCTCGTCGATGAGCGAGGGAACCTCCTCGGGGGGAACCTCCGCCGCACCGAGTCCGCCTCCGTGGACCACGATATCGGCCACCGGCTCGCCCCCCTCCTCCCGGGGCGAGGCAAACCGCACATCCGCGCCCATTCTCCGCAGCACGGAAACCAGGCCGGTCCTGCCCGGGTTGACCCCGACCGAGGGAATGTGCAGGGTCGAGCCGGGAACACAGGCGGCCAGGACCATAAAGAACGAGGCCGACGAGATGTCGCCCGGGATTGTCATCGAAAGAGGGCGGAGACGCGCCGGGGGGTGGACCGTGACCTCGTTCCCCTCCTGCACGACCCGGGCCCCCATCGACAGGAGCATCCTCTCGGTGTGGTCCCTGGAAGGGAGCGGCTCGGCCACGGTCACGGGGGAATCCGCGTAGAGGCCAGCCAGGAGGATCGACGATTTCACCTGGGCGGACGCCACGGGCATCTCGTACCGGATCCCCCGCAGGTCCCCCCCCCGGATGCACAGGGGCGGGAGGGTGTTCTCCCTGCGCCCGGTGATCACCGCGCCCATCCGGGTGAGCGGGGTCACGATGCGCCCCATCGGCCGACGGCGGAGGTACGGGTCGCCGGTCACGATGGACAGGAACGGCTGGGCGGCGAGAATCCCGGCTCCGATCCGGATGGAGGTCCCGGAGTTTCCCGCGTCGATGACGTCCTGAGGCTCCTCGAACGCCCGCATCCCGCGTCCCCGGACAAGGATCTCCGTGGGCGACCGTTCGTGGAGGTCGACGCCCAGCGCGATCATCATCCCCACCGTCCGCAGGGTGTCCTCCGCGGGGAGGAACCCACGGATCCGGCTTTGCCCCTCGGCCATCGAGGCGAGCATCACGGCCCGGTGGCTGATCGACTTGTCTCCGGGGACGGTGACGGTTCCGGATACCTTCGTCGTTCTTCCCATGCTACAGACGGTCCCTCGTCCGCTTCGACCGGCGGAAGAAGGCCAGAAGCCCCTGTTCGTCCCCCCGGCGGATGAGTTGCTCGAGCTGTCCCAAGTTCTTCCGATAGTGCGCGGTCGACCGGAGGACCTCGGCCCGGTTCTGGAGAACGATGTCCTTCCACATCTCCGGGTTGCTCGAGGCGATTCTCGTGAAGTCGCGGAACCCGCCGGCGGAGTAGCCGAGAGGGACCCGGGAGTCGAGGGTCGCAACCGAATGGACCAGGGCGTAGGCCACGACGTGGGGAAGGTGGGAGACGTAGGCGAACACGTGGTCGTGCGTCTCCGGGTCCATCCGCAGTGGCCGGGCGCCGGTCATCCTCCACATCGCCTCGACGCGCCGCAGGGCCGGCTCGCTGTTCCCTCTCGCCGGTGTGACGATCGACGTCTTCCCGCGGAACAGGGACGGCCCGGCCGCAGCATACCCCGAGTTTTCCGTTCCCGCGATCGGGTGGCCGCCGACGAACTCCGCGCCGCTGGCCATGCTCTCCTGCCCCGCCCTTACGATCTCCGTCTTGACGCTTCCCACGTCCGTCAGCACCGACCCCGGCCGCATCCTCTTCCCGATGCGGCGGATGAGCCCGATCGACCGGATCACCGGGACGCAGACCACGACGATGTCGCACGCCGCGATTTCGGCCCCGGTGCAGGCCCGGTCAATGGCCCCGGCCGCAAGCGCCAGCCGCACGGATTCCCCGCTCCGGTCACACCCCCAGACCTCGGGTCCGCCCTTCTTTCCCCGGAGCGAAAGGGCGAGGGACCCCCCGATGAGCCCCAGCCCCACGATGCCGAGACGCTTCGCGATCACGCGTTCCCCAGCTTCTTCCCCATGGCGGCCGCGATCCCCTTGAGCCGTCCCACCATTTCCCGGAACGCATCGGGCCGGAGGGACTGCGGCCCGTCCGACAGGGCCGTTTCGGGGTCGTGGTGGACCTCCACCATGATGCCGTCCGCACCTGCGGCGATGGCCGCGGCGGCGAGAGGCTCGACCAGGCCCATCTTCCCGGTGGCGTGGCTGGGGTCGGCGATCACCGGGAGATGGGAGAGGCTCTTCAGGACGGGAATCGCCGAGACGTCGAATGTGTTCCGGGTAGCCGTCTCGAAGGTTCGCACCCCGCGCTCGCAGAGGATGATCTGCCGGTTCCCCTCCGACGCGGCTTGTCGAGACGGCCGACCTCGGTGAGGAGCCGGAAGTTCTGCATGTTCCGCGCCCCGATCTGGATCACGTCGGCATACCGTCCCACGAGGTCGATGTCGCGCGGGTCCATGAGCTCGGTGGCCACCGGAAGACCCGTTGCCTCGCGCGCCTCGGCGAGGCACCGGAGCCCCTCCTCCCCCAGCCCCTGGAACGCGTACGGGGAGGTGCGCGGTTTGAAGGCGCCCCCGCGAAGGAACGACGCCCCGGACGAGGCGACCTGTCCCCCGATCCCGAGCATCATCTCCCGCCCCTCGACCGAGCACGGTCCCGCGAAAAGCGCCACCGTTCCGCCGCCGATCTGCTGCGCACCGTGACGACGGTGTCCTCCTTCTGGAAGTCCCGGCTGACGATCTTGTAGGGCTTGAGGATGCGGAGGACCTTCTCGACGCACTCCATCCCTTCGAACGCCTCGGGCTGCATCTTCCGCTCGTCGCCGATGGCACCGATGATCGTCCGCTCCACGCCCCGGGAGACGTGCGCCGTGAGTCCGTACGACTTGATCTTCTCCTCGACCTGGGCGACCTCCCGGCCGGTTGTGCCCGCCTTGAGCACGATGATCATGATCTGATCCTTCCTTTCCTGACGCGTGTCTCCCCCATCGCCGTTTCCGCCTTCCTGCGTGGTCAGATCGCCCGGGGGTAGGAGCCGAGGATTTTGAGGAACTGGGCCCGCATCCGGAGCTCGTCCAGGGCATGCGCCACCGGATCGTCCGTGAGGTGGCCCTCCATGTCGAGGAAGAAGAGATATTCCCACGCTTTCTTCTTGACGGGGCGGGATTCGATCTTCGTGAGGTTGATCCGGTGCCGGGAGAACGGCTCCAGCATGAGATAGAGCGCCCCCACCTCGTCCCGCGCGGAGAACAGGACCGAGGTCTTGTCGCTCCCCGTGCGCTCCGGGGCGATCTTGCCGATGATGATGAAGCGGGTGAAGTTGTTCGTGTTGTCCTGGATCCTTTTCCGGATGCTCTTCAGGCCGTAGATTTTGGCGGCCGCCTCCCCTGCGATCGCTGCCGACGACGGGTCATCGACCGCCAGCTCCGCGGCCCGGGCGGTGCTCTCGACGTCGAAGACCGCGGCGCCGCGCAGGTTCCGCTCGAGCCACGTGCGGCACTGGGCGATGGCATGAGGGTGGGAGTAGACCTTCTTCACGTGCTCGATGTCGCCGGTGACCGAGAGGAGGTCGTGGGCCACCTCGATGAATTCTCGATCGGCACGACGCCGAAGTCCGCGTTCCCGCGCTCCACCGCGTCGAACACCTCGGAGACGTTGATCTGCGAGACGTAGTCGGCACTTTCCCCGAAGTGCTTGAGGCACGCCATGTGGGTGAACGTCGCCCGGGGGCCCAGAAACGCGACGCTCAACGGTTTCTCGAGAGCAAGGGAGGCCGAGATGATCTCCCGGTAGATCGACCGGAGCGCCTCGTTGGGGAAGGGGCCGGGGTTTTTTCCGGAGATCCTGCGCAGGATCTCGACCTCCCGCTCCGGGACGTAGAACCGGAGGTTCTGGTCCGTCTTGATCTTTCCCACCTCGATCACCGCCCGCGCACGCCGATTGAGGAGGGAGAGGATCTGGTCGTCCAGCGCGTCGATTTCCTCGCGAAGCTCCTTCATCCGGTCCCGCTTCACTTACCCCCCACCAGCCTTTCGCTTGATCCGGCCGATCTCCCGGAACTTCGCGTACCGGCGGTCGAGAAGCTGCCGGACGGGCAGGGACCGGACCGACGCGAGCGCCTCCAGGAGCGCCGCCCGCACCATGTCGGCGGCGACCCTGTGGTCCCTGTGCGCCCCCCCCTCCGGCTCCGGGATGATCCGGTCCACGATGCCGAACTTCTTCAGGTCGGGCGCGGTGATCTTCATCATCTCGGCGGCGGTTTCCGCCTGCGCCGTGTCCCTCCAGAGGATGGAGGCGCACCCCTCGGGGGAGATGACCGAGTAGATCGCGTAGGTCATCATGAGGATCTCGTCCCCGATCCCCACCGCCAGGGCCCCGCCGCTTCCCCCCTCGCCGATCACGATGACCACGATCGGGGTCTCGAGCCTCGCCATCTCGAGCAGGTTCCGGGCGATCGCCTCCGATTGTCCGCGCTCCTCGGCGCCGATCCCCGGGAAGGCCCCCGGCGTGTCGATGAAGGTGATCACGGGGATGCGGAACTTCTCGGCCAGCTTCATGATCCGGAGCGCCTTGCGGTACCCTTCCGGATGCGCCATCCCGAAGTTTCGGCTGATCTTCTCGGTGGTGTTCCGCCCCTTCTGCTGGCCGATGATCATCACTTTTTCGGCGTCGAGCTCGGCGAAGCCGGCAACGATGGAAGGGTCGTCACGAAACGTCCTGTCCCCGTGGATCTCGAGGAAATTCCGGAAGCAGAGGTTCACGTAGTCGAGCATGTAGGGCCGGTTCGGGTGGCGTGCGAGCTGGGTAATTTGCCACCGGGTCAGGTTGGAGAAGATCTCCTTGCGGATCTTGGTGATCTTCTTCTCCAGCTTCGCCGCTTCCTCGCGGACGTTCTTATCGGTTCCGTCGTCGAGACGGCGCAGCTGGTCCAGCCGGTTCTCCAGGTCGACGATGGGCCTCTCGAAATCGAGGTATTGTAGGATCATCCGTGCTCCTCAACAGGGGTAAACCCTTAACTTATGGGAAAAAGGGTAATTTAACAAGAGCTTATTCCATGGGGGACGAAATTTCCATGGCCTTCCCGGTCCCCCGTCTGCGCGGCCTCCCCTTTCACCACCGCTGCTCCCCTTCTTCCACGGTCAGCCCGCCCGGAGGAGGGCCGATCCCCATCTCCTCGGCAATCCGTGCCACGGGTTGCACGGTCTCCAGCAACCGGACCAGGGACTCGCTCGCCCCCTCCCGGCGCGGATCCAGCAAATCTTCGAGGAGCGTCCTCCAGCGAGGTCTCCTTTCGGGAAGGACCTTCACCCGGAGGCCGGTTTCCGAAGGGATCCCGGCCGCCTCGCGCGCAAGCCGGAGCGCCGCCGGGAATCCCCCCAGTTCATCCACCAGGCCGAGGGCTTTCGCATCCTCTCCCGTCCACACCCGCCCTTTGGCGACCTCCAGCAGCTTCTCCTTCGGCAGCCTTCTCCCCGAGGCCGCCTTCTCCGTGAACTCCCCGTAGATCCGATCGACCATCCCCTGGACCCTTTCCCACTGGCGCGCGTCGTAATCCCTGGTCCAGCTCCACATGTCCGCGTTCTCGCTGGTATGGACCTCATCCCACGACACGCCGACCTTCTCCCAGAACGAGCTGGCCACCATCTTTCCCGCGAACACCCCGATCGATCCGGTCAGGGTCCCCGGTTGCGCGACGATTCTGTCGGCAGCCATGGATATGTAATACCCCCCGGATCCCGCCACGTTCCCCATCGAGACGATGACGGGCTTTCCCGCCTCCCGGGCCCGGACGACCTCGCGCCAGATGGTGTCGGAGGCGACATGGGACCCCCCCGGGCTGTCGACCCGGAAGAGGATGGCCCTGACCTCCTTGTCCTCGACGGCGGACCGGAAGGCACCCGCCACGGTGTCCGGCCCCAGGGAGAACCTTCCCGAAGCGGGATCGTATCTGCTCTTCCCGCGACGAATTCCACCCACGCCGTAGATCAGGGCGATGGTTTCCCCTTTCCCGCGGGAACTTCCCGCCCTTCGGGAATAGTCGCCCAGATCGAGAAAACGCACGTCCTCGCCGGTTGCCTGCCTCACCTTCCCGTACACCTCGTCCCTGTATGCAAGACCGTCGACGAGATTCGCCTCCACGGCATCCTTTCCGAGGAACGGCCCCCGATCCGCGAGCGACCGCACCTCTTCCACGGAAAGCGTTCTCGCCTCGGAGATTCCCTTCAGGATCTGCCCGAACAGGGAGGCGAGGATGCTCCGGTTGGCCTCCCTGTGCGCGTCGGTATATTTTTTCTCGGTCAGCCGGTTGACGAGGGTCTTGTATTCTTTCCGCCGGGCCAGGCGGGGGAGGATCCCGAGCTTGTCGAGGGTACCCCGGAGGAAGGAGGTATTCCAGATCAGCCCGGTCAGGCCGACGCTGCCGGACGGCTGAAGGTAGATCCTGTCGAAGGCGGTCGCCAGGTAGTAGGCTCCGTTTCCGGGGGCGAACTCGCCCAGGGTCTCGGCGTACGCGATCGCGGGCTTCCCTTTCCCGCGGAACGCCGCCACGGCATCGCGGATCTCCTGGATCTGGGCCATTCCCATCCTCGAAGCGCCCACCCGTGCGACCAGTCCCACGACCCGTCGATCCTCCGCAGCCCTGTTCAACGCCTCCGTCACGTCCCGCAGAACCATGAATCGCTTCAGCAGGTATCTTCCGACCGGGTCGTCCGGCACATGCTCCACGACACCCCGCTCGAAGTCGACCTCGAGAACCGTTCGTTCCGGAACGGATGCCTTTTCTCTCCAGTACCAGCCGCCTGCCGCAAGCAGCGCCAGGATGGTCAGGGCCCCGATCCCGGCCAGAACCCCCACGGTGATTCTTCTCCCCCTGCTATCGGACATTCCGGTCCCTCCCTCCGCTCCGCCTTCCCTGCTTCGCCAGGAACGTTTCGATCTCGCCGGCAACCGCCTCGAGGGGGGTGTCCTCCCCCACCCGGACCGCCCCGCTCTCCCTCGACAGCCAGGTGACCTGCCGTTTCGCGTACCGGCGGGTATCCCGTTTCATTTCCCGGACCGCCTGCCCCCGGGGGATGCCGTCCAGAAGATGGGAGAGGACGTGCCGGTACCCGAGCGCTCCCATGCTGGGAAGAGTCCGGGGATACCCCTTTGCGAGAAGCCCCTCCACCTCTTCGACAAGTCCCGTCCGGAACATCTCCTCCACCCGCCGGTCGATGCGCCGGTACAACGCCTCTCTCCCGATCTCCCGGACCAGGAAAAGGACCCGGTACCGGCTCACCCCCGATGCCCAGCTCGCTTTCCTCACGCTGGGCGGTTCCCCCGTCATCTCCGCCACCTCGAGCGCCCTCACCACCCGGACCCGGTCCGAGGGGTGGATCCTCGCCGCGGATGCAGGGTCGACCCTCCGGAGCTCCCCATGCAGGACCTCCCTTCCCTCTTCCTCCCACCGGCGGGAAAGCCTCTCCCTGACCGCAGGATCGGAAGGCAGGGGGTCGAGACCTTTCAGCAGCGCCCGGATGTACATCCCGGTCCCGCCTGCCACGAGGGGAATCCTCCCGCGCGGACGGACGCCGCGGATCGCCTCACCGGCCTCGGCCACGAACCGTCCGGCGCTGTACCCCTCGTCCGGATCCGCCACGTCCACCAGGTGATGGGGAACCTCTTCACGTTCCGCAGCGGTGGGCTTCGCCGTTCCGACGTCCATCCCGCGGTAGACCTGCATCGAGTCGGCGCTCACGACCTCGAGGGGGAAGAGGCGCGCGAGGGAGATCGCGAAAGCCGTTTTCCCGGACGCCGTGGGACCTGTCAGGACGAGGATCGGGCGTTCTTCCATGAAGGTTTTACGTGCGGCCGAACATCCGTTTCAGTTCGCCGGCGGAGATCTTCACCCAGACGGGGCGCCCGTGGGGGCAGCTGTGGGAAGCGACTGCGCGGTCGAGATCGGAAAGGAGCGCCCGCATGTCCTCCTTTTCGAGTGTCGTCCCGCCCCGGAGGGAGGCGTGGCAGGCGATTCGCCACAGCTCCCGGTCGGCATCGAAGATCCCCTTCGGGGACGTTTCCTGGGTGAGGAAGAACTCGCCGAGGTCCTTCCACCAGCCCTGAAGGTCGAAGTTGCCCAGGATGGCGGGCCCTCCCGAGATCTTGAAGGTGTTCTCGCCGAACGAGCTGCACGGGCGCATGTTTCCCGAGGAAGGAATCCTTCAGCCGGGAGAAGACGATCCGCTCGTCCGCCGCGTGCTGGTCGATGATCACCATCTCACCCATCCCCTCGCAGACGATATACGTGCCCAATATCTGGCAGACGGGCCGAAGCGACCCGAACCCGCCCTCCCTCTCCGGGGAGGAAAGGTCTTCCCCCGGAGCGGGAAACAGGGAAGACTTCGCCGGGCGGCCCAACAGGATCTCTCCCTTTGGATTCCCCGCCTTCGCAGGGAAAAACGCCCCCACACGGGGCTCTGCGCGTCCGGAAAAGGAGACGGTGGGGGAGGCCGCCGGGATCTCCCCCAGGGCCTCCCCGATCGCATGACGCACCAGCTCGAACAGGTCTTTCCCGTACCGGAACCGGACCTCCATCTTGGCAGGATGAACGTTGACGTCCACCTCGGAGGGGTCGCACTCGAGAAACAGGTAGAGTACCGGCTGCCGGTCGGGGGGGAGGATTCCCCGGTACGCCTCCCGCACGGCGGCGAAGATCCCCTTGTCCCGGAAGTGCCGGCCGTTGACGAAAAAATGGATCCCGGAGGCGCCGAAGCGGGACAGGTGCGGCAGACCCGCCCACCCGGTGATCCGGAAGAAGGCCGAGGAAAGCCGCAAGGGCACGAGGTATTTGGCGCCCTCCCTCGCGTGCTGTTTCGCACGGTCCAGAGGGGATTCTCCCCTTTCGTAAAACACTTCCGTTTTCCCGTCGCTCATCCGGAAGGAGATCCCGCCGCTGGGGATGCCCACGCCGTGGAACACCTCCCACAGGTGGGTCATCTCCGTCCTCGGGGTCTTCAGGAACTTGAGCCGTGCGGGGACGGCCCCGAACAGGTTCGTCACCTCGACGGTCGTCCCTTGCGGAGAACCCGCCTCCCGCACCGACCGGACCTTCCCTCCCTCCACGACGATCTCCGTGCCGAGGTCACGGTCGTGCGGCCGGGTGAGGATGCGGAGCCTGGAAACCGAGGCGATCGATGGGAGCGCCTCCCCCCGGAATCCGTAGGTGGAGAGCTTCTGCAGGTCGTCTGCCGCGGCGATCTTGCTCGTGGTGTGGCGTTTGACGGCTTCCGCGGCCTCCTCCGGCGTCATGCCGACGCCGTCGTCCGACACCCGGAGAGAGAACGGGAAGGCGTTGAAGATCTGTGCCTCGATCCTTTCCGCGGAGGCGTCGACGGCATTCTCCAGGAGCTCCTTCAGGAGGGAGGACGGCCTTTCGACCACCTCGCCGGCGGCGATCTGGTCGATCACGCCGTCGGGAAGCAGGCGGATCCTTCCCTCCATCGGCTACCCCTTTTCCCGCCGGGGACCGCGAACGGCGGCGCGCCGGGGCGGTCCGCCGGGCGTCCTGTCCACGAGCCGGATCTCGGCGGGAATCCGGTTCCTCCTCGCACGGAGGAACTCCTCACGCCGCTTTGCGGAACCCTTCTCCCCCATGAGGGCGCGCGTGATGATCTTTCCCTCCTCCACGCCGGGCTGGTCGAAGGGGTCGATCCCCGCGCATTCCCCTGCGATGGCCGTCACCCACTCCCAGAAATGGAGGAATGCCCCCAGGTGGGCCTCGTCCCGCTTCCCCACCTCGATCCGGACGATCGGGCGTCCGGCTTTCCAGAGGGCGCCGATCGTCCCCTCGAACTCGGCGTCGAACAGGTCGCGCAGGGGCCTGCCCCCCAGGATCTCCGCCCCGGGTACGAAGCCCGAGGCCGGCACGTTGCCCCTCTCTCTTCCGGCCATCCACCGGACGAAGGTGAAGATCTTGTCGGCGGGCCCGTCCTGGTAGAGCTGCACCTGCGAGTGCTGGTCGGTCACTCCGACCGCACGGGCGGGGGTCTGCCCCACGGGTGCCCCCGTGGGCCTTCGTTTCCCCAGGCTCTCCGCCCAGAGCTGCTGCCACCACTCCGCCACGCGCGCAAGTCCCTCGCCGTAGGTCAACCAGACGTGCACGGGCTTCGCGTTGTCGATCAGGTAGTGGGAATAGACGGCGGCGGCGGCGAGGACCGGGTTCTCCCTCCCCTGTCGCCGCAGAAACGTCGTCTCCATCCATTGGGCGCCCGCCAGCAGCTTTTCCACCGACACTCCCGCCGCGGCCAGCGGGAGAAGTCCCACGGGGGACAGGACCGAGTACCTCCCCCCCACGTTGGGCGGTACGGGAAACGAATCGATCCCCTGGGAGTCCGCGAACCGTCGGAAGGCTCCCTTCGCCGGATCCGTGATCAGCACCAGGTGCTCCTTCCATTTCTTTCCGGCGGCACGCCTCAGCCCCTCGACGGCAATGCCGAGCTGCGCGTTCGTCTCCGCCGTGCCGCCCGACTTGCTGATGGCCACGACCGCGGTGGTCTTCATCGGAAGCTGGCGCAGGAGCGGAAAGAAGGCGTCGGGGTCCACGTTGTCGGCCACCGTGAGACGCAGCCCCTTCCGGGCTCCCTCCCCCCCCACGCCCTCGAACACGGCCTTCGTCCCCAGCGCGGACCCGCCGATCCCCAGGACGAGAAGATGCGTGAACCGTTTCCGCATCCTCGCGGCGTACAGGGAAAGCGCACGCGCCTCCTTCTCGAGAAACGGGAGGCCGGGGAAGCCGATCTCCCCCGCCGCCTGCCGGGAGGCAAGCGCTTCCGCCGCCCGTTCGGCGCGCCGGAGACCCTGGTTCATCAGGTGCGGGGTGATCCCCTCCCCGTTCCGGAGGTTCCCTTCGAGCACGAGCGAAAAGTCGAACCGGAAATCGGTCCCGCCAGCCATGGTTTCTCCTTGCCGGAAATGTCCGGACGGGTGGAATCGCCCCCCCCCCGCCCGCAGCCCCCTCCTCTATGCCTTGATCTCCTCCCGCGGCACAAGGATGCGGAATTTCTGGTCCATCTTCTTCAGCCGGTCCACGATCCCGCCGTATTCCAGCTCGCTGTACGGGAGCATGGCGGGGCCGAAGAAGCCCTGGCGGCGCAGTTCCTCGGACTTGGCCGACACCCTGCCCCGCACGTACTCCCAGTACGGGTGGTCGAAGGGGTCCGCGGGCTCGGTAAGCTTGCCGTTCCTGACGGAGAAGGCCAGACAGGAGACGATCGGCGGGCCGTCGAAGAACGAGGTGCCGGTGTTTTTCGGGACCGGCATCAGCGCCCCGTGATGGCTCCCGCGCATGAACCCCGCCACGAAGTGGCCGATCGTGAACGGCGAGAGGACCTCTCCCGTGGCGGGGAAGTTCCCCTGCACCCGGACGAGCATCACGGGGTCGTCCTTGCCCGTATACTTCCCCGCGATGTTGTGGAGCCTCGTGGTGCTCACCGAGACCGCGATCTCCCCCGTGGCCCGGGAGCGGACCGACTCGACGACGAACCTCTCCTGGTCGCGCAGGAGCGCGGCGATGTCGTAGAGGTCCTCCGGCGCGTTCAGGTCGATCACCCGGTCCCCCTCGGTGTGCTCGACATCCATGATGCGGAAGGTGAACCCCGCGCCCACCTTGGGGGAAAGGATGAGCCCGGAGCTGACCATGGGGTCCGCGAAGGCGAGGTAGCACGGGAGGTTGTACGCACCGGGATCGGTCTTGTCGGCGGCAAAGAGCAGGAACGGCTCATTCGGCCTCTCCTCGAACTCCAACTCGGCGACTGCGGGCCCCATCCCCCTCACGTTCCCGGAAAAGGAATCCTTCAGGAGGTCCTGGCCGGCGCCGTAGAGCCCCTGCTCCTTCGCGACCTCGGTCCCTGCGAGAAAGGTGTCCCAGGCGAGCCTGTGGACCTGCTCGTTCAGGACCCCCCCCGTGTGCGTCATGAGAATCGCGATATCGTCCCCTGTGTACCCTACGTATGAGTCGATCAGGAGCTTCTTTCCCTTGTCGGCGACGGTCTTGCGCACCGTCTCGACAAGCAGGGCGCTCGGTCGGATATGGCCTCCGATGGAGCCGATATCCGCCTTGATCACGGACACAGTGATCTTCATCGGTCACCTCCTCGTACGGTTGGGTCGATCGGATCTTTTCGATACCATCGCACAAACCGTTCCACGCCCTCCGCGACGGGCACCTTCGGGTCGTACCCGATCTCCGCGCGGGAACGCGTGATGTCCGCATAGGTCACGGGCACGTCCCCGGGCTGCAAGGGCAGGAACCGGCGGTTCGCCTTGCGCCCGGTGGCCCTCTCCAGAAGGGTGATGAGGTCGGACAGGGAGATCGTGGCGGACTCCCCCAGATTGTAGATCCGATAGCCGGGCGGAGCGTTGAGGGCCCCCAGGACCCCCCTCACGACGTCGTCGATGTAGGTGTAGTCGCGCCTGCTCGACCCGTCCCCGTAGACCCCGATCTCCTTCCCTTCGAAGAGAAGACGGGTGAACTTGTGGATCGCCATTTCCGGCCGCTGCCGCGGACCGTACACGGTGAAGAAGCGCAGCGACGCGATGTTCATCCCGTACAGGTGACAGAACGTGTGGCACAGTAGCTCGCCCGCCTTCTTCGTGGCGGCGTAGGGACTCACCGGGTGGTCGACGGGATCGCTCTCGGAAAACGGGATTTTGGTGTTTCCTCCGTACACCGACGAGGAGGAGGCGAACAGGACACGGGGGATGGCGCGGTCCCTCGCCCAGGCAAGGACACGCGCCGTTCCCGACACGTTCACGTCGGCGTACGCGACGGGATCGGCCACCGACGGTCGGACGCCCGCCTTGGCCGCCAGGTGGATGAGCGCGTCCGGCGGGGAGCCGTTTCCCCAGACGCGAAGCGCGGCCTCGTCCCGGATGTCGCCTTCGTTGAAGCGGAACCCCGGGTAAGCCGACAGGACCTCCAGGTTCCGTTCCTTGAGAGACCGGTCGTAGAAGGGGTCGAAGTTGTCCAGACCGAGGACGCGGTCGCCCCGGAGAAGGAGAGCTTCCGCCACGTGGGTTCCGATGAACCCGGCGACTCCTGTGATATGGATCGTGGCGGCCAACGGGACCTCCGGGATGGAGCGGACGCGGAATGTACCGATCTTGATAGTATCATTATCCCGGGAAAAATGAACCCGGACCGGTCCGCCGCACACTCCGCGTCCCTCCGCGAGGCTTGACAGCGCGCACGGCTTCGGCCGAGAATACGACTACGGCGGCATAGCCAAGTGGTAAGGCAGAGGACTGCAAATCCTTTATCCCCCGGTTCGAATCCGGGT
>WOR8_10003978_pt1 | contig 20632 bp, 18 predicted proteins | sample DeeMarSeWOR38_10_FD_19890 | JGI IMG/M metagenome (IMG submission 19890) | reverse complement strand
CGCTTTGGAATCGGATATGCCACCAGCGATGAAAATCAGATCCTGAATGATGCCTCGATCAATACAATTGCCGTACTCACTCGCCATAATCTGCACGCCCAACAAGTCCTAGCAGCTTTGCGTGCAGGCAAACATGTTTTTTGTGAGAAACCCCTAGCGATCACCTCTCAAGGGTTGGATCAAATCATCCAGGCATTATCATCAAGCAATGGAGCCAGTCCAAACGAAATTTCTCATCCTTTGCTGACTGTGGGATTCAATCGCCGCTACGCGCCATTTGCCCAGCAACTTAAGCATTTTATTGGCGAAAACCATGAGCCTATAGTTGCCCATTACCGCATCAATGCCGGAATTCTCCCGCTCAACCATTGGTTGCACGATCCGGGACAAGGTGGTGGGCGGATAATTGGTGAAGGCTGCCATTTCATCGATTTTCTAACTTTTCTGGTAGGTGAACCACCTTCATCAATTTCAGCCAACGCTTTACCCAACGATGGACGCTTCAGGGATGACAACGTCCAATTATCTCTCACCTTCCCAGATGGTTCGATCGGAACAATTGATTACCTCGCTGTTGGCGATAAGACCTTTCCTAAAGAACGACTGGAGGTGTTTACCGGTGGGAAAGTAGGTGTGCTCGACGATTTTCGAAGCTTAGCGCTTGTTCAAAATGGTAAACGAAAGAACTTCCAATCACGATTTCGCCAGGATAAGGGTCATCATGGGGAGTGGGTTGCTTTTTCTCGAGGGATCACAGAGACTAAACAACCGCCGATATCTTACCGCGATTTGGTCGGTGTAACCCGGACATCATTTGCTGCAATTGAAGCCCTGCGAAATGGGGAGAAGATAACCATATCTTCGGAGTTGACGCGATGAGTAGAAATAATGTGGATAAATCTGTGCTTGAGGTATCCGGATTCAACCAGCGAAAAGTGCCTAACATATTTTTCCAACAGCCTAAATCATCAGGTAAACTGGCTTTAATCCACCCTGGTCTGCGGTACAACTGCGATAAACCTCTGCTCTACTTCACGACAGAAGCTTTGCTCCAAAAAGGGTTCGATGTCATCCAGCTCTGGGCGGATTACACAACTCCGGAATTTCAAGATCTGAACCAAACAGAACAAACGCGCTGCTTAGTTGATGATAGCAGTGCTTTATTGAGCGCAGGTAAACAAACAAGATCCTATGATCTCCTGCTCCTGGGGGGAAAATCCATGGGTACATTAACCATGACCCTGCTCCTCAATCAAGATAAAAAAATGCTTTCTGCAACCACGCTCTGGCTGACTCCCTTGCTGTATATGCCCCCAGTAGTTCAGGTCATAAAGGAACTTCAAGGTCCAGCTTTTATTGCCGGAAGCGATGCAGATCCGACATTCGATATGGAAGTGGTATCTGAGATCACCGAAACTCCGAATATATCCACATTGGTGGTTAATGGTGGCGATCATAGCTTGGAGATCCCAGGGGATGTGCATCGATCGCTTCAAGAACTATCTCGTATAACCAATAGTCTCTCCAGCTTCCTGCGCTAAATAGATCCAATTAATTCCTCACCGAATCCTCGTGTCTATCACAAACCGTCTGGAAATCGCTTTCAAATCCTTGCGCGAATTAGGCCCCAAACAAGTCGGGTTGTATGCCTATTACCAGTTCGGCTTATACTCCGGATTGTTGCGGTTGAAGACTCCCCCGCAAAAACCCCAGGGTAATGAGAATGCTACCCCCTATCAATTCGCCTCGGGGATAATGCATGCTCCCTCTCCAGAAGAACTGGCGCAGGTGATCGGCGATGGAGCTTCTGCATTGATTGCCGAAGCAAATGATATCAACAACGGTAAAGTCCGCCTGTTTGGCGGACCACCACAGGAGCTGAATTTATTGGTACCCATCCCCCTCCAGCATTGGACAGTGATAGCTAAGGGTAAAGGACATCAGGAGATTGAAGATATCAAATTCATTTGGGAGCCTGCACGTTTTACCTGGGTTTATCCTTTAGCCCGTGCCTATAAAATGAGTCAGGATGAGAGTTATGTCCAGACATTCTGGCGCGAATTCGAAGCTTTTGCGGATTTCAATATCACGAATTTGGGTCCTAACTGGGCATCTGCACAAGAGATCGCTATGCGCTTGATCGCGCTCACATTCGCCCAAGAGGTTTTTTCCTCATCAAGCGAAACTTCCAGTCAAAGAATTAATCTCCTGGTGAGAATGATTGTCGACCACGCCAATCGTATCCCAGCCACACTTGCTTATGCTCGCGCGCAGAATAACAATCATCTCTTGACGGAGGCTGCTGGTCTTTATACTGCTGGAATATATCTTCCAGAGTACCCAAATTCGGCAAAATGGCGTCAATTGGGCTGGAAGTGGTTCAACCACGCCGTGCAATCGCAGATATTCGATGATGGCACTTATATCCAGCACAGCACGAACTACCATCGCTTGATGCTGCAGACCGCTCTCTGGATGCTCTCCTTGGAAGGCTCACTGCCCGACGAAACACTTGATAAACTCGTCGCTGCGACGAGATGGCTGTTAGCGTTGACCAATCCTGAGAATGGTCATGTACCCAACCTTGGTCACAACGATGGGACATATTTACAACCCCTCGCAAGTTGTTCTTACCACGATTATCGTCCAGTGCTGCAATCAGCAGCCTTGGCGTTCATGAATGAGCTTCCTTTCCCCCCCGGACCATGGGATGAGATCTCTATGTGGTTAGGATTCGAGAAAAATGGGAAATCAAATTCTGCTGGTCAAAATGCTGAAATCACTTCTCAGATCAGCCTGACAAGCTATACTCACTCATCCGTTCTGCTTCGTAATGAATGAATCTGGCTCAAGACGCAGGCACATATTTATATAACGCTTCCCCTCCTTGGGATAATTCCTTGGCTGGGACGGAGGTACACAATACAATTACCATCAATGAACTGGACCAGATGAAGCGCGCAGGTCGATTTCTTTGGTTGGATTGGTCACAGGCTGAAATTGTGCAAGAAGAGACTGGTCAAAGTGATCAATTTGTTATGGCAGTAGCCCAACATGACGGATATAAAAAAACTGGCATCATTCACCAAAGGACCGTGAAAACTGGCGTGGAGGGCAGTTGGCTCATCGAGGATCGCCTTTTCCCTGTCGCAGGTAATCGAATTAGGCAGTGGCTGGCTCGCAAATCAAACACCAGTGAAAAGTTCTTCCGTTTGCGCCTCCATTGGCTCTTACCGGATTGGTCATGGGAGTTATCTGAAATCGATGAAGATTTACGCACAATCCTCCGTCTTAGGTCCCCCCTAGGGTGGTTGGAATTGAGCACTAGTATAGAACCTGCAACCCAAGAGATAACTCGCGAAAATCCCCCACGAGTTCAACTCGTCCGGGCAGGAGAATTAGTTTCCGGTTCTGGGGATGTTTCTCCGATTTCTGGTTGGTCTGCGCCCACCTATGGGTACAAAATTCCTGCCCTTTCTTTATCGATAACTGTTGATTCCCCCCTGCCAGCTAAATTCATGACTCAATGGGATTTGCCAGAGCAATTATAAAATCGTTAATAGAATCAATCCCTACTCATCGAACGATTAATTCATACTATGCATATTCTACTTATTCACCAGGCCTTCACTGAAATCGATCAACCTGGTGGTACCCGTCATGCCGAATTTGCCCGTCACTTGGCTTCACTCGGTCACAAGGTGACAGTCATCGCCAGTTCGATCAGCTATCTCACTGGAAATATCGATCAGAAGCGAATCCCAGAAGGCAATGCTAACGAAGGAAATTCAAAAGTAAATGTGATTCATGCTTATACCTATCCTGCATTGCATCGCAGTTTCGTGCACAGGACAATTAGTTTTCTGAGCTTCATGGTTACCTCGTTCCTTATTGGATTGAGAATTGATAATATTGACCTTGTGTGGGGAACCTCTCCACCTATCTTCCAAGGCCTGGCAGCTTGGGCATTAGCCAGCTACAGACGGATTCCATTTCTGTTTGAAGTGCGTGACCTTTGGCCTGCATTTGCTATCGCAGTAGGTGTGCTCCGCAACCCAGTATTAATTCGTGCCTCAGAATGGTTGGAGCGCTTTCTCTACCGCAAGGCGGATGTATTGATCGTCAATTCTCCTGGATATATCGATCATGTCCAGGCCAGAGGAGCGGACCGGGTTGAATTGATCCCCAATGGAACCGAGGTCAGTATGTTCACACCTCTTTCCAGAGGAGATGATTTTCGTTTAAAACATAGCCTGGCTGGCAAATTTATTGCACTTTATGCCGGAGCCCATGGGATGTCCAATGATTTAGGTGTCATTCTCGAGGCAGCAGCATCACTGCAGGATTGGGATGACATCATTTTTATCCTCATTGGCGATGGAAAAGAAAAACCAGCTCTCATCTCTCGGGCGGAGGACATGCAGCTGAAGAATCTTAAATTCCTACCACCTATACCTAAAACGGAAATGCCGGAAGCACTGGCAGCTGCCGACGCCTGCATCGCCATCTTAAAACCAATCCCACTTTATGGAACTGTATATCCAAATAAAGTATTCGATTATATGGCCGCTGGAAGGCCGGTGATTCTAGCTATGGAAGGAGTGATTCGCCAGGTCCTTGAAACGGCTCAAGCAGGGATACCTGTCCCCCCAGGCGATCCCAGGTCTCTGGCGGAGGCAATTACGACCTTAGTAAATAACCCTGGATCAGGAGTTGTGATGGGGAAAATGGGACACGAATACGTAAAAACCCATTTCGATCGGCCTGCCCAGGCTGAAAAACTGGCCCAGGTTATCGAAAATCTGACCAAGCGCTAATAAGGTATAATCCTCTCCGTGCGAAAAAAAGGCACTCCAGAAGATTTATCCGTTGAGGAATTGCGTCGTTTATTAGTCGAAAAACGGCGCGCTTCTCGCGAGGAACGCCTCGAAAGATACCGGCGGACCGGGCGGGTTGTACTCGTCGCGCCAGACATTGATGGATCTTCCCTTGAGGATATGCGTACCGGGGAGCTCGATGAATCCATTGAAGATCAGGTACAAACCCAGCCTCGCCTTCGCCGCAAAAGGGTATTAGATGGACTGCTATTATTCGTGGAAGTACTGGCAGTTGTTGGGTTACTGCTATTGATCTTCAATGGCATCAACATGATGCGCGAATTGAACAATGAAGTAGCTACAGCATTAGAGCAACCGACCCTTTCTCCCACGCCATTGATAGTATCTGTGGTCTTACCATCCGGTCATACTCCACCAACATCTCCGGAGGGTGCCAGGCCAAACGAGGCCGAGATCCCGCAGCATTTGAGACCTCTCGTCCAATCTCTAGCCAATATCCCCATCCCAACTCCGGGTCCCGAGCACGCCATCCGCATCCAAATTCCATCGATTGGTGTAGATGCACCTATTGTCCAGGGGGATGGGTGGGAGCAATTGAAGAAAGGTGTTGGACAGCATATTGGCTCATCCAATCCCGGGGAAAAAGGGAATGTTGTACTTTCAGCACACAACGATATTTTTGGTGAAATTTTCCGTGAACTGGATCGATTAAAACCCGGGGATACGATCACCTTATACACTAATCAACGCGCATACAATTACGTTGTCAGTGGAAGCGAAGTGATCGAACCAACCCAGGTTGAAGTCATGGAAAGCACATCAAAACCTACAATCACCCTGATTTCATGTTATCCTTACTTAGTGGATGATAAACGCATAGCCGTTACTGGACGAATACAATCAGAAAGTAACTGAAAATAGGAGATACAAGCACCTCAATGAGCAAAAAGCGGAAACGAAAGTCTCGCCCAACTCCAACTCCAGAGACAATCTCTCGATCTGGTAGTTCGAGATCCTTCACGGATAACTTCAATCCAGATTACACCTACGTGATAAAAGACTTGCGACATATCGGTATTTTAGCTGGCATATTCATAACCATCTTAGTAATCCTATCCTTTTTATTACGCTGATCAAATGTAATCCTTTCGGGGTTGACCACAGTGAAATTCGTTCGATATGAATGATACAACCTCGCTTCCCCCATCTCCCGGATGGAGCTCGGCAACCAAGTTAGTTGTCGGATTGACCTTTGTAGCCATTTTAGTGGCTCTATTGATCTACTTTAGATCGATTATCGGGCCTTTGCTTTTGGCAGTTATCCTGGCATACGTATTACATCCAATAGCTGCAGCTCTTAGTCGCACGACACGTCTAAATTGGCACTGGTCTGTAAACATAGTTTTCTTAATCTTTGTTCTTATCTTATTAGCCATATTGACCGTATCTGGATTTGCGATCCTTCAGCAAATGCAGAGTCTGGTTGGGGTTATCACGATCTTCACCCGCACGCTGCCAGAATTGGTTGAGCAATTCTCCTCTCAGATATACACCATCGGACCCTATCAATTTGGCTTAAACCAGGCCGATTTACAATCTGTTGCAAACCAGATACTCGATGTACTGCAGCCTGCCCTGGGTCGATTCGGCTCTCTGTTAAGTTCGTTTGCTACAACTGCATTAACAACCTTAGGCTGGGGTTTCTTTGTGTTGGTGATATCTTACTTCCTGCTCGCCCGTACTGGGGAAGTAACTGATGAACTTATCCCGCTCGATATTCCCGGTTATAACGCTGATATTGATCGCTTGAGCGTGGAATTACGCCGAATTTGGAATGTTTTCCTGCGTGGCCAGATGGTAATTTTCCTTCTGGCAATTGTGCTTTATTCGCTATTATTAGGCACATTAGGCGTCCGTTACACATTGGGACTGGCAATTCTGGCCGGTATCGCCAGGTTCGTCCCCTATGTCGGGCCCTTCATCGTTTGGATAATCACATTCTTGGTGGCACTATTTCAGGGACAAAATTATTTCGGTCTCGAATCATGGCAGTTCGCCATCATTGTCGTAGCATTATGTTTATTGCTCGATGCTGTACTCGATAATATCGTCGTGCCTAGATTTCATGGTGATACCCTTGGTCTACATCCAGCCGCGGTCTTAGTTGCAGCACTTGTCGCAGCCAGGCTGATCGGATTTGTTGGCCTGGTCTTGGCTGCTCCGGTGCTCGCATCTATGGTCTTGCTCTCCCGGTATTTTATCCGCAAGATGTTAGATCAAGAGCCATGGCCCCCATCAGATGATGAAACCAGGGAAAATCATACTCCCTGGATTGAATTTATTAATCGTCTATTGAGAGGGAAACAGGAAATCGATACGACTGACTAAAACCCCCATCTGGTTAATTGGTTTGACCCAGACCATTTTCCTATAATCGTAGACAGATTTCAGCTGCCAGTTCAAATAATCTGCTCCTAACAGATTTCTTTGAATGCCATTCACGCGCATCCCACACGCTTCCACTGATATCATCCCCTGCATAAAGTAATTGGCCAAACTCAATGCCTCGAAACTTCGCAACCGATAGAAAAGCAGCAGTCTCCATTTCTACCGTCAAACATCCTTCTGCTCTTCTCAAGTCAATCTTCTCGCGTGTCTCGCGATATGGCGCATCAGTAGTCCAAGTCTTTCCTTTTAGGTAATCAATCCCCAGCTCATTGAGGACTTCTTCAATCATACCCACAACTTTACTTTCCATAGCAATCTCTCGACCAGGTGGCATATAGTGGTAAGATGTGCCTTCGTCACGGACTGCAATGGACGGGATTATTATTCTTCCCACCACTATGTTTTGATCAAGTACACCTGCACTACCACAGGCCATGAACTTTCGACAACCCCGGGCGATGAGTTCTTCAAGCATTGCAGCAGCTATGGAGGCACCTACAGGGGATTGAAAAACCACAAGTGGATATCCATTGAAATCCATTTCATAAACAGGCCGATCTGCATCTTCCCACTTCTGGTGAGCGATCTTCCGCAGCTTCTCTTTTTGCTTCAGATCTTGGATCACTTCCCCAAAGAAACACAGCACACAATGTTCCGGCGCGCCAATATCATCGACAACCCTGGAGGGCTCGATCACTGCTGGAACTGATGCATCGTACTCAAGAAGAGGATACTCCTTGTGCTTCATATTTGTCCTACCTTTCATCCAGTAATCAAGATTGCGAAATTGCTAAACTGATTTTTTTCAATTTACGCACATATACAATACTACATTAAACAAAAAGCCCGAACTGAATCGGGCTATTTGATCCACAAAGCTTCTTGATTTCTATCCTGAAGAATATGTAACTTATATCGCCGTCCCCCCGTATAAATTTTCACGAATTTCTATAACCTGCCTTCTGAGCCGGTCATCACGCTCCAGTAAATCTGCGATTTTGTCACAACCATACATCACCGTGGTGTGATCGCGCCCTCCTAAAGTTTCGCCAATCATGGGCAGTGAAATATTTGATTCTTCACGCAGGAGGTACATTACTATTTGCCTCGGAAGAGCAACAGCTCGAGAGCGATCGCGACTCAGCATACGATCAACCTCGACATCAAAAGCATCAGCAACGGATTTTAGAACTTCATCAGGTTCTACATCAGAACGGCGCGGTAACAAGTCTGCTAAAGCGATCTCAACGATCTTTGGAGTTAATGGCAATTCACTCAGATCAACAAATGCAACAACCCGGGTCAGAGCTCCTTCCAGTTCGCGTATGTTAGATTGAACTCGACGAGCGATAACTTCGATGACTTCATCAGGAACTTTTCTCCCTGCTCGATCAGCTTTTGATCTTAAGATAGCTATACGAGTTTCGAAATCCGGTGGCTGCAAGTCCGCTGTCAAACCCCATTCAAACCTTGAAAGCAAGCGCTCTTCGAGAGTGATCAATGCTTTCGGAGGTCGATCAGATGAGATCACGATTTGTTTATCCTGCCCATGTAGTGTATTAAATGTGTGAAAAAATTCTTCTTGAGTCGATTCTTTTCCTGCGATGAATTGGATATCATCGATCATAAGAATATCAATACGCCGATATTTTTCCCTGAAAGCTTGAGTGGTATGAGTTCGAATCGCGGTGATCAAATCATTGGTGAACTCCTCAGAAGATACATAAAGTACCTGTAGCCCACCTGCTGCGCTAAAATTCCCAATAGCGTGAAGTAAATGTGTCTTCCCTAGCCCAACTCCACCATAGATGAATAGCGGATTATACGCCTGAGCAGGGTTTTCGGCCACTGCCATGGAAGCAGCGTGAGCCAGACGATTGCTGGCGCCAACTACAAAATTGTGAAAGGTATATCTAGAATTTAATGTCTGGTTATTTAGTTGAAGAGATTCTTCGCCACGCTCAATCTCAGGTCTGTTTTCGATCAATTCTTGAGCATCTTCTTCTTGCCAGACAATGAATCGCACTTCAACTGTGCGATTCATGATCCCAGTCAGGATTCGTACGATGGTGCTGGATAAGCGACTTTCCAGCCAATCGCGGGCGTATGCGTTGTTAACGCTGATAATGTATGTACCATCTTCAAAGGAAAAATATCTTGCATCACGAACCCAGGTATCGTAAGCTGCCTTGGGCATTTCCAATTGGAGCTGACCTTGGGCTGCCTTCCAGGATTGCTCAGGTTTCATGCTGACCAACCTCCCGCATTCAAAATAATTTTTCTAGTTCAGATCACAAGCAAAGGGAAACCGTGCCAATCACTGCTCTCCTCAGTGAGAGGTTTGCTTTTCTTATGTGTGTACCCAAGAAAAACTACCGTCAGCTTAGTTCACTCCCCCAGGATTGATCAATTATATTTGACGATAGTGCATCCCTTGCGACTTCCATTCTAGCAGATGATAGCCTTTAAAATCAAGTGATTTTGCTTAAAAAAAACAATTAATTTAAGATTTGGAATGTTAAAGGAATTCATGCTCAACTAAAATCTTGATAGGTCGAAACCAAAAAATCATATCCCCATCACTGGGAGTAGTTCCAGTTACTACCCCAAAATGTGGCATAGAATTTTATCTTTTCGGATTTCTTTTTTGATCTCCATCCAAATGTTAAAACCAGATTAAGAACTAGTGCCTGTTCAATTTAAATATACCCTCCATTTCTAGTCTTTCGTTGACCAACCAAATCTACTTTGTGTCATCGATATTCACAATATTGATCGGTCTAACCATGCGGGTCAATAAAACTCGGTTTTCTGATATCAATCCAAGAATATGTTAACAATATTCTTGCAATTAAATGTTAACATTTCTATAAAGACTAGAGAAAAAGATAGGAGAAATCTTATGGCAAAGATTATAGGTATAGATTTAGGCACAACCAATAGTGTTGTCGCGATCATGGAAGGTGGAGACCCCACAGTTATTCCAACTGCCGAGGGCTCACGACTCTTGTCCTCCGTGGTCGCTTTCAATAAGAATAACGAACGCCTGGTCGGGCAAACGGCCAAGCGGCAGGCTGTTGTCAATCCTGAAAATACGATTTATTCGATCAAGCGCTTCATCGGGCGTCGCTTCGAAGAAGTTGATAGCGAACGTAAAATGGTTCCATTCGAAGTAATACAAGGACCGGCTGGTGATGCACGAGTAAAAATCTCTCTGACTGGAAAAGAATACAGTCCTCAGGAGATTTCAGCGATGATCCTGGCGAAATTAAAAACAGATGCGGAAGCATATCTCGGTGAAACTGTATCCAAAGCTGTGATCACCGTGCCTGCATATTTCAACGACAGCCAGCGTCAGGCGACCAAAGATGCTGGAAAGATCGCTGGATTAGAAGTTCTACGCATAATAAATGAACCCACGGCAGCTGCGCTGGCATATGGGCTGGATAAGAAAGAAAATGAGACTATTCTGGTATTTGACCTTGGCGGTGGTACTTTCGATGTTTCCATCCTGGAGGTCGGAGAAGGTGTAATCGAAGTTAAAGCGACCAACGGTGATACACATTTAGGTGGTGACGATTGGGATGAACGGATTGTTAATTGGGTGGCGGACGAATTCAAGAAAGACCAAGGAATTGATTTGCGCAAGGACCGTCAAGCTCTTCAGAGGTTGCGTGAATCTGCTGAAAAAGCGAAGGTCGAATTATCCAGTGTAATGGAGACTGAGATCAATCTGCCTTATATCACAGCTGATACCTCCGGACCTAAGCATCTTCAGATGAAATTATCCCGGGCAAAGTTTGAGCAACTCACTGAGGAATTGGTTGGGCGTTTGAAAGAGCCGTTCAATGCTGCCCTCAAAGACGCTGCTCTAAATACAGTACAGATTGATGAGGTTGTTCTTGTTGGTGGCGCATCCCGTATGCCTATGGTTCAAGATTTAGTTCGTTCAATGACGGATAAGGATCCGCACAAAGGTGTGAACCCTGATGAAGTTGTAGCTGTGGGTGCAGCAATTCAGGCTGGTGTACTTGGAGGAGAGGTCAAAGATGTTCTCCTTCTAGATGTCACCCCCCTATCCCTGGGCTTAGAAACACTGGGAAGTGTGATGACAACCCTTATCGAACGGAATACAACCATCCCAGTCAAGAAATCGGAGACTTTTTCGACTGCTGAGGATAATCAAACCGCTGTCGATATCCATGTGCTGCAAGGTGAACGACCGATGGCCAGCGACAACATGAGTTTAGGTCGGTTTAGGTTGGAGGGTATCCCTCCTGCCCCGCGTGGAGTGCCACAAGTTGAAGTGACATTTGATATCGACTCGAATGGCATCATAAATGTTACAGCCCTCGATAAAGCAACTGGTAAGGAGCAGAAAGTGACAATCACTGCCTCAACCAATCTCAGTCAGAATGAGATCGACAGAATGGTGAAAGACGCTCGCGACCACGAAAGTGATGATCGTAAACATAGAGAGTTGGTCGAGGCTCGGAATAACGCGGATAGTCTCGCTTATCAAACCGAGAAGACCTTGGGAGAACTTGGGGAAAAAGTGCCTGCCAACGAACGGCAGAACATTGAAACCAAGATTAATGAACTACGCGAGGCGATTAATGGTGAGTCGATTGAAACTATTCGCCAGCTAACAGAAGAATTGCAGAATGCCTTCCACGCACTCAGCCAGCAAGTATATGCTCAACAGCAAGCCCAACCGGGAAGCAATGGTCACGAACCTCAAGACAATCAAAGCGAGGACGAAGGTGAAGTCGTCGAAGGTGAATTCAGAGAAGTGTAAAATTTCTTCCGTCCAATAATCCACCTGGTATCTTCCGCAAATCACTCGGAAGATACCAGGTTTTTTTTAGATATAATTGGAGTATAAATGAAATCTGAATCGTCTCCACCAGTAAGTTTTTTTATTCCTACCGCACTTATCTTAGCCATCATAGGTTGGGGCGGTCTGTATGCCCTGGTTAATTTCACCATTCCTACCGTAGGACCAAGATGGTTGTTCTTCTTCCTTGGTGTTTTAGCAATAACCGGAACAGCTCTACCCGTGGTTGCCTTCCTAAATCAGAGATTTCAAACCCATCCCCCTGCTAGTTCTGGAGTGATCATACGCGAAGCTCTCTGGGTCGGGATATACTTCCCCACGCTGGCCTGGCTCCAACTCGGTCGAGTCTTAACCCCAGCACTGGTCTTGCTCCTGGCAATCGGATTTGTAGCCATCGAAGTTCTATTGCGTTTGCGCGAACGCAGTCAATGGAAGCCGTAATCAAATAAATCAAAATGAATGACCTCAGGCTGCTCCCATCTGTCGATCAACTATTGCAAACTCCGTCAATTTTGGATTACATATCCGTTTACGGGCGTCCTCTTACCGTAAAGGCTATACGCAGCGTATTGGATGAAGTGCGTAACACCTACGTTAATGGTGAGCCGATTCTTCCCCAGGATGAACTTCTGGATGAAATTCAGGACAAATTGATCTCCTGGACTGAACCAACGCTGCAGCAAGTGATCAACGCCACCGGTGTCATATTGCACACCAATCTTGGACGCGCACCTCTAAGTCAAGCTGCCCTGATAGCAATCCAAGAAACCGCTTCAAGCTATAGTACTTTGGAATACGAGTTAGAAAAGGGCCGGCGTGGTTCCCGTGCGATACATGCGGAGGATCTGCTCAAACGCATTACAGGCGCTGAGGGAGCCATTGTGGTTAATAATAACGCCTCTGCAGTTCTATTAATCCTCTCCACTCTGGCAAGACGCAGAAAAGTTTGTATTGCCCGCTCCCAACTGGTGGAGATCGGTGGCGGTTTCCGTATACCGGATGTGATGAAACAATCCGGCGCAAAGCTATTCGAGATCGGGACGACCAATCGAGTACATCTGTACGATTACGAGCGTGCCATTCAAGAAGAATCTATTCGATTAATTATGCGTGCCCACCGTTCGAATTTCCAAATTCTGGGTTTTACCAGCGAACCCTCTATACGCGATATTGTAAAAGTAGCTCACCAGGCAGAGATTCCTGTAATGGATGATCTCGGATCGGGATCACTTATAGAAACAAACCAATTCGGATTGGGCCATGAGCCAATGATTCAGGAGTCTCTGGCTGCTGGGGTTGATTTGGTATGCTTCTCTGGCGATAAACTCCTCGGGGGTCCTCAAGCCGGGATCATCCTCGGGAAGGGTGACCTCATTTCCAAACTAAAGAAACACCCCTTGGCGCGAGCCATTCGTCCGGATAAGCTTTGCCTTGGGGCCTTATCAGCTACTTTACTTCATTATCTGAAGGAAGAAGCCTTATCAAAGATACCTGTTTGGCGCATGATAAGTGAACCAGCCGAACAAATAAAAGCACGCGCTACTCAATGGGCAGCACATCTTGATCGTGGAACGGTTCTCCAGGGAGAATCAACAATCGGTGGTGGAAGCTTGCCTGGGGAGACGCTGCCAACCTGGCTTCTTGCGATCAATGCTCGTCACCCTAATCGGCTATTATCTAAATTGCGGCAAAGCTCTCCACCAATTATCGCTCGCCTCGATGATGACAAGATCATGTTCGATCCCCGTACAGTATTAGCAGAACAAGAACAACATCTGCTCACATATTTGAATAATATTCTTATCCCATAAATCCCATCGTGGAAAGAGGAAATTAAATGAAATCAGACCTCGATCGATTGATGCAAGAAAACAATTTGGAAGCTATGCTTATCACTGGTCCTGCTCAGCATAATCCCCCCATGGCATATCTCACTGGACCAGTTCACCTAACAAATGCTGACCTGCTGAAGAAACGAGGAGCTGAGCCGATATTATTCTATAATCCGATGGAACGTGATGAAGCTGCCAAGAGCGGATTTCCCACCAAGAATCTGGCCGATTACCGGCTTAACGATTTGTTGAAAAAAACTGATGGGGATATGCTTCAAGCAACAATTTTACGCTACCAAAAAATGCTCGATGAACACGATGTCTCCTCTGGAAGGATCGACATATACGGAAAAATGGATGCTGGGGCTGCATATAGTATCTTCTCCGGATTACAGGAGAAATTACCTAATCTTGAGTTCGTTAGCCAGTTAGGAGACTCGATTATTTTAAAGGCGATGGCAACAAAGGATACAGATGAGATTGAAAGAATTCGCCACATGGGAAACGTCACCACAAATGTGGTTGGGAAAGTTGCAGATTACTTGACTTCCCACAAGAGTAAAGATGATTATCTGATCAAGCCCGATGGTGAACCGCTGTTAATTGGAGATGTCAAGAGGCAAATAAACCTGTGGCTAGCTGAATTGGGTGCGGAGAACCCCGAAGGCACGATTTTCGCCATCGGCCGTGATGCAGGTGTTCCCCACAGCACTGGCGATGCTGAGGATATTTTACGCCTGGGTCAGACGATAATATTCGATATTTTCCCTTGTGAAGCCGGCGGTGGATATTTTTATGACTTTACTCGCACTTGGTGCCTCGGATATGCACCTGACGAAGTCCATGAAATCTACAATACTGTTTCGGATGTCTATACTCAAATCATGAGTGAATTAGAGATCGATTCTCCTACCTATATTTATCAAGAACGAACCTGTGACCTTTTCGAAGCTCAAGGTCATCAAACGATTAGAAGCAACCAGCAAACTCAAGAAGGATACGTTCACAGTCTTGGTCATGGAGTTGGGCTATATATCCATGAGTATCCTCGCATCAGTTCAATCATAAAAGAAGATCGCTTGACAGCGGGTTCGGTTGTGACCATCGAACCTGGATTATATTATCCCGAACGAGGATTTGGTGTGCGATTAGAGGACACGGTCTGGGTACGCCCAGATGGAGAAATGGAAATTCTGGCAGAATATCCCCATGACCTAGTCTTGCCCATCAAGTAGCTTTACCAGGTAAAATAATCGAACAATTCTAAATTTTGGAAATCCTGTATGCCAAAAAATTCTCAGCCAGATATTATTTCAGATGAAGAACCCATACGCATCCTAGGGATCGAAACTTCCTGTGACGAGACTGCTGCAGCAGTTGTCGAATGCGGAAAAAATATTCTCTCAAGTCTGGTTGCATCCCAGGTCGACCTTCACGCACAATACGGTGGTGTTTTTCCTGAGGTTGCTTCCCGCCAACATGTGATAACCATTTATCCGATCATTGAAGGCGCGCTGCAACAGGCTCATCTGACCCTAGAAGACCTGGATGCCATCGCTGTCACTCGTGGTCCCGGACTTGCTGGTTCACTCGTTGTGGGGCTAAACACCGCTAAGGGATTAGCTCTAGCAACTGGTTTACCGCTCATCGGCGTTAACCACATTGAGGCTCACATTTATTCTGCCTGGATGGATACAACTGATCATTCAAAAAATGCAGAACCCCAATTCCCCCTCTTAGCCTTGATCGTCTCCGGTGGACATACTGAACTCATACTGATGACAGACCACCTTAAATATCAACGCTTGGGAGGTACATTAGATGATGCAGCCGGAGAAGCATTTGATAAAGTGGCACGCCTGCTGAATTTGAGCTATCCTGGTGGGCCAGCGATTCAGCAAGCGGCTGAAGGTGGTAATCCCCTTTTGTTTGATTTTCCACGTTCCTGGCTGGATGATACTTGGAACTTTTCATTTAGCGGGTTGAAAACCGCAGTATTACGCCAGGTACAACGATTTCAAGATAGTAATCTACCATTGCCGGTCAACGATATTGCGGCAAGTTTTCAGGCTGCGGTCATAGATGTGCTCGTAGATAAGACAATTTCCGCAGCCAGGGAATTTGATGCGCAGGAAATCCTGGTTGCCGGTGGTGTCTCAGCGAATCAACCATTACGTAATACATTCCAACAAAAATCCGAAATCCCCGTCCATATTCCACCCATTTCCTTGTGCACGGATAACGCAGCAATGATTGCTGCCGCAGGATTTTACCGTTATAGGATCGGTCAACGCGACGCTTTAGATATAGATGCTACGGCAACTTGGCCGATCTCTGAGTTAACTTGAATCTGCGCTGTTAAAACTAAACCGCCCTTCGGGGGGGCTCATGTTCCCCTAGGGCGGCTTCGAGTGAGGAGAATGCAATTATTATTTTACACATTCACCTGAATTCTTGATGAAGAGAACTTAAAAAATTGGTGAGAATCTTATCTCCATAAGGGGGGGTTTCATTTCTGTATCGCTAGCTTGATTTGCGCAATATCGATCGGACCTGTTCGTAATATTTTGGGTTCTGTTGTCGTGCAATCTACAACAGTCGATGGGATTCCACCGGGGGTCTGGCCTCCATCGATGACAAGGTGAACCCGTCCTTCGAGTTGATTCATTACCTCCATAGCAGTAGTTGTATTTTCGCGCCCAGAGATATTCGCCGATGTCACCCCCAATGGACCGGTCATCCTCAAGAGCTCTAATGCCAAATCATGATCAGGGACACGTACACCAATCGTTGAATTTGGAGACATTGAATTTGGTAGCTTAGGATGACGTGGAACGATCAAAGTTAACGGACCTGGCCAAAATTTTTTTGCCAACCTAAATGCCATATCATTTGGCAATTCTGAAATTTTGCCCAATTCATCTGGAGAGCTGATCAAGATCGCGATCGCCCGAGTGCTCTCCCTACCTTTCACAACGTATAACCTCTCGATGTACTCATCTTTAACCGGCAAAGCAGCTAAACCATATACTGTATCCGTTGGAAATACCACCAAGCCGCCGTGTTTGAGAACATCCACTGCATGAGGTAAGGCCACCGGATGATCAGACTTAATTATTTCGGTATTCATTGATCAGTATTCCGAAATGAATTATATATGAATATCATGATGCTGATGTTGATCGATCTCCCCTCCTTCAATACTCAGCAGCTAAATTTACCCAGTCTTGCCCCGATTTTTGAGTCAAGTTACAGAATATGTCTAACATCAAATCTGATTCTAGCGATTCAGATTCCAGATTATGCGCAATCCTTCCAACGTTAGCCAGGGTGCAACAACCTGAATGGTATTTGTTTCCGCAGAAATGATTTCAGCCAGCCCCCCGGTGGCAATAACTTTCATTTCAGAACCGAGCTCTTGCCTAAACCGGTCTACCATCCCCTCCACCAAGGCGACATATCCAAAAAGCAATCCGGACTGCATTGCATCCGTTGTATTGCGACCGATCGCGGTCGGCGGTCGCTGCAAATCAACCCGCGGGAGCTTTGCTGCACGCATGAATAAAGCCTCGGCCGCGATCCCAATCCCAGGTGAAATCGCCCCGCCAAGATAGTCTCCCTCCGGTGATATTGCATCGAATGTTGTCGCCGTTCCAAAATCTACCACACAAGCTGGTCCACCATACAGGCGTTGAACCGCTGCCGCATCTGCAATCCTGTCAGCGCCAACTGCTTTCGGATCCTCGTAAAGAATGCGCACTCCAGTTTTAACGCCAGCATCCACAACCAGCGGAGCTTTATCTAAATATTTCTCACAAGCCTGCACCATTTTACTCGTTAAAGGTGGCACAACAGATGCCAGACAAATGCCGCTTATGTTCTTGACCACCTGTCCTTCATGATCTAATAAACCTACAATTTGTAACCCAATTTCATCCGGCATCCTTTCATGTTCAGTTGCTAGCCGCCAGCGTGGACCAAGCTCGTCGCCAACATAAAGGCCCAGAGTAATATTAGTATTTCCTACATCGATCGCAAGTAACATGTCTCAATCCCCAATCAAAATATTATCTATCAAGCGAGTATCGCCGAATCTCACAGCCATGGACAACAATGATCGTTTGACTGATCCAGATAGCTCATTAAGAGTTTCTGGATCGGCACAACAGCTGCGGTTAACGCCTTGAATAACACAACTGCAGATGCTCGTTCCCGTGGGGTTAAATATACATTCCGGCTGGACATTGCCAAGCCATCATTCTCCCTGACGGTTGGACACACAACCACTTCAATTGGATAATTTAAATCCATCACCATACGCCGTATGACAATCGTCTGCTGGGCGTCTTTCTGTCCAAAATATGCCTTATCAGGCTGGACTGCATTAAACAGTTTTGCAACTATTGTCGTCACTCCCCGGAAGTGCCCGGGTCTCATCGCTCCTTCCAAAGGTTGGGTCACTTTTTCAACATCAACCCAGGTTTGGAACTCCGCCGGATATAATTCTTCTACCCTCGGTGTCCAAACCAGATCAGCCCCACATTCTTCCAGCAGCCTGAGATCACGAGGGATATCTCGCGGGTATGATCTCAAATCCTCCTGGGGGCCGAATTGAGTTGGATTTACAAAAATGGTGACGATAACGCTTGTGCACTCATTACGTGCCTGTTGGACCAGTGATAAATGACCTTGATGCAGGTAACCCATAGTTGGCACAAGTCCAACAGGAGATGGTAAATCCTTGCGTAATTGTATTAATCCCTGTGTGGTCTCTACCGTTTTCATTTCGAATGAATGGGTTACCCCTGCCATCTGGCCGCAGCAAACTCAGGTTGAAAAACCTTTTCATTCGCGATTGAATTCTTCCCCTGAAAGTTCTCCGTTCGATCAATCGCATTGATTAATAGCCAAAGTGTCCGATTCAATTGCACGGGCACATTTTCCTTTTCCCCGATGGTCACTATGGCACCATTGATCGCATCGATCTCTGTGGGAGAGCCCCGCAATACATCTTTCAACATCGAAGATTTGTTATATGCTGTCCTTTCAGCAACCGATTCTACGACTGAAACAGGATCAGTATATGGTAGATGAACTCCAATTGCTGCTGCCACGTTCGCGGTCTCTTGAGCGATCAAATTCATCAATTTGTGCGCAGATGGTCTGGCAATCAATTCGCCATTTGGTATTCTCAACAACGCAGTTAATGGATTGATCGCGGCATTAACTACTAACTTTCCCCAAACCAATGATTCTGCGTCTTCTACTGTCTCAACCACAAAACCTGATTGGGTTAAGATATCTCTCAGGGGATTTACTCGTGCATGCTGCGTGAGGTTTATTATTCCATCTCCCCCATAACGGACCCATCCTGGCTCAATCAAAGTTGCACCGATGGTTGTCACTCCAATGTAATGTCAATGCCAGTCCATCATTTGCCAGGCATGATTTTAGTTGCCCGGCAACTCGCCGAGTTTGGTAAGACTTTACCAGTACTATTGCAAACCTGCTTTCTGCACACTCTTGAGGATCCTGAGTAGCCTTAACTGGATAAATTTTTTCACTGCCATCGTTGTCCGTCAAGCGAACTCCTGATTCATTCAATGTTTGAATACTCTCTAACCATGTACCCAACATTTTTACTTGTATGCCGCTACTAGCAAGGCGAGCTGCAAATAAACTCGCCATAGCACCTGTCCCCACTATCAGAACCGGTGATGACTGTTCTTCCATTTCAAAATTCCTCTTGAGCCCATATAAATCAAAGCCTGAAAGTAATCCTTCTCAGCCCATGATTAAATCTGATCTACCAGGGCTTCCCATTCATCGTCTGGCATCTGCTCGGGAGCAGGGAAAACTCCTGTCTCAACATCCAATATATATTCGCTAAAAGCTCGTTCCATCTCAGTGTGAAAATCCGCATATTTACGGACAAATTTGGGGGTGAAGCGATCAAATAGTCCCAGGAGATCGTGGGTGACCAATACCTGGCCATCGCACCCGTTACCTGCCCCAATACCAATAGTGGGAATCTCGAGTTTCCTTGAAACAAGTTCTGCCAGGCGTGCCGGAACCGACTCCAATACAAGACTGAAACACCCAGCATCTTGTAGGATGAGCGCATCATCGATCATCATCGATCAACGCCTTTGCCGAAGCGGCAGTTTTGCCTTGCGTCCTATATCCTCCCAATTGATTGACGCTTTGTGGTGTCAAACCGATGTGACCCATAACGGGGATGCCTGCGCTCACAATAACACGAATCACATCCTCCCGCTCACTCCCTCCTTCAAGTTTTACTGCGTCCATACCTCCTTCTTTCAAAAACTTACCCGCATTGAGGACTGCATCTTCAACCGAAACCTGGTAAGACATAAATGGCATATCCCCGATCAACAATGCGAAATGTGCACCTCGCGCTACCGCCCGGCAATGATGGAGCATCTCATCCATAGTCACCGGAAGGGTATTTTCATACCCCAACACAACCATGCCCAAAGAATCACCAACTAATATGGAATCGATACCCACCGTATCCATCATCAGCGCGGTCGGATAATCGTACGCCGTCAGCATCGTGATAGGTTCACCCTTATTCTTCTTATGCTGATACGATTTTGTGGTTATTTTCTTGCGAGTTGCAACAGGGGCTTCTGAGGAACGGGAAGAAATCGTGC
>WOR8_10005651_pt1 | contig 20638 bp, 24 predicted proteins | sample DeeMarSeWOR38_10_FD_19890 | JGI IMG/M metagenome (IMG submission 19890) | reverse complement strand
TAACCTGGTCGAGATCAGTCTTGATATCGTGACCAGCTATGCGTGCGGTACCTGAGGTGGGTGGGATCACGCCGGTGGCCATGGAAATGGTCTGGGTTTTGCCAGCCCCATTCGGCCCCAACAGTCCAAAAACCTCTCCCTCCTCGACCGAAAAACTGATCCCTTTGACGGCTTCAAAATCACCGTACTTTTTAGAAAGGTTATCTACTTCCAATATGGCAGGCATTTGAATTTCTCCTTTCACCCGAGACGAGCTTATTCTGTTGAACGAATGGGAATGTAATGGTAGACCTCAAACTGCAGCATGTGTGCATAAATACTGTGCATAAATACTTTAGCAGATATTCGTTGAAAAGTCATCACCCCTAGGGGTAAGTCTATGGGATTTATATATGGGTGACAGGGTGCCACATCAAAAATCAGAGTAGACCCTGCACTTCATATGGCTTGTGCCGAAAACTCGTTCCAGACACAACAAGAGCCTTACAATAGCGGTACAGGTCCTCGGTCCGCCTGACCTAGGACGGGGCTAAACTCCAAAGTATAAAGAACTCTCAGATTTAGCATTCAGCTAATGAAAATTTCAATCAAGCATTTAGCAGTAATATTCCTTGGGTTAGGGCAGCAAACAGAGGGCGGCCATGTGACATTTAGCACAAACAGATAGTGATAATAATCACTAGTGGACAAATAACCTCTTTGATAATATATGCGCCGTTGCATGTATGCAGTTATGTGAATACTTATAAAGGGAAATAATATGATTTCACCAAGTCTAACCCAAGAAATTACGGCTCTGCACGCTGGAATCTGCTCAGCGCTAGCCGATCCAAGGCGCATTTTGATCCTTTACGCGCTTAATGAGAAACCGAGTAATGTGAGCGAAATCGCAGAGTCGTTGAGTATGGGTCAGCCAACCGCTTCACGCCATTTACATTTATTGCGCGAACGGGGTTTGGTGACGGCGAAGCGAGAGGGGCAATCCGTTGTCAATACGCTGGCTGATCAGCGCATCATACAGGCTCTTGACCTCTTACGAGAAGTACTGGCCAGCAATCTACAGAATCAGGCAGCTTTGGCTGAGTCTGTTACTGAAATCAGGGAATAACCCTATACCAATAGGAGAGTATATATGAAGAATCTATTAATACTTGGCGCAGGAACAGCAGGCACAATGGTAGCAAACCGGATGTGCCGCCTGCTGGATTGCGACGAGTGGCGGGTCACGATCGTTGACCAGCACGAGACACATTACTACCAACCCGGCTTTCTGTTCATACCATTTGGCATGTACAGTAAGAATGATGTGATCAAGCCTAAGCGGGATTTCATCCCTGCGAGTGCGGAATTGATCATGTCACCGATCGAGATCATCGAGCCGGAACACAACCGGGTCAAGCTGGTAAAAGATGGACGCATCCTGAATTATGACTTCCTTGTCATTGCAACCGGTGCCCAGACTCACCCTGAGGAGACGCCCGGAATCATTGAGAACGGTTGGCATAAAGATGTGTTTGATTTCTACACAATCGAAGGTGCTATGGCATTAGCAAAGTATTTGCGCACCTGGCAAGGTGGACGCATGGTGCTCAATGTGGTTGAAAACCCGATCAAGTGCCCTGTGGCACCACTTGAGTTCTTGATGCTTGCCGACTGGTTTTTTCACGAACATGGCATCCGCGACCGCGTGGATATCACATACGCCACCCCACTCCCGGGAGCTTTCACCAAGCCGATCGCCTCCAAACACCTCGGAGACATCCTGGAACAAAAAGGTGTCAAAGTCGTACCGGAATTCTATATCGAGCGCGTCGATCCAGATGCTAAAAAGATCGTCTCCTATGACGAACAGGAGTTGGAATATGATCTATTGGTGACCGTGCCGCTCAACATGGGTTCGGATGTGATCGAACGTTCCGGTATGGGAGATGACCTTAATTTCATCCCGGTTGACCAGCACACTTTTATCTCACCGAAGTACGACAATGTGTTCGTATTGGGTGATGCAGCCAACCTGCCGACCTCAAAAGCTGGCTCGGTAGCGCACTTCGCGGTGGATTGCTTCTCCGAGAACTTCCTGCGTTATATCGATGGGCTGGAGATGCTGCCTACATTCGATGGGCATGCAAACTGCTTCATCGAATCCGGATTTGGGAAAGGTTTGTTGATCGATTTCAATTATGATGTCGAACCACTTCCAGGTAAGTACCCACTTCCGGGGATTGGTCCCTTCTCCCTGTTGCAAGAATCGGAGATGAACCACTGGGGCAAGATGCTGTTCCGCTGGTTGTATTGGAACACATTGCTCAAAGGGGAAGAACTGCCCTTACCTGCCAAGATGACCATGGCTGGAAAGTGGGATAGCTAAGGAGTGAGTGATGGATCAATCTTTAGTAGAACTGAATCAAAAGATCGATGATCTTACGACACAGGTAGCATATCTCACCGAACAAACCCAGATCGCTGAGCGACAGCGTGCCGATCGGGCAGAATTGATGCGTGATCTCACCCCAGTTGCCAATGAAGCGTTCCGCCTCTCCGTTGAACAGCTGGAAGAAATTCAAGAGTATGTTGAATTGAGCGATATCCTTCGCCTGGTGAAGCGGATCGCCCGCAATGGTCGCAATTTCGAGAAAATGCTCGACCAACTCGAGAGTCTGATGGACCTGGTAGGGACTGTCGGTCCGCTGGCGGATGAGGCATTTGGTAAGGCTGTCGATGAATTGACGGAGCTGGAGAGCAAAGGCTACTTTGGCTTTGCGCGCGGCGGAATGCAGATCATGGACAATGTCGTCACCTCTTTCAGCGAGGAAGATGTAAATCGACTGGGAGACAATGTGGTGCTTATTCTGAACACGGTAAAGGATATGACCCAGCCGGAGATCATGAATTTCGTGCGCAATACATTGCTGGTCGCTGAGAAAGAAATCGAGAAGCCGGTCGATATCTCGTACATGGGTCTGATGCGCCAGATGCGGGATCCAGAGGTGCGGCGCGGCCTGGCATTGACGATGCGCGTGCTGCATGTTGTTGGTGCGCAGGCAGCAGGCAATGGAAATGGAACGGATAGTGGAATCAATCCGGGTGCGTAAAGATCGCACCCAGGATATATTTCAAAAAAAATAAATAAATTCAGATGGAGGATCAAAAATGACAACACAAGTAATAGCAGGATTGACAGTGCAGGTAAATGAGGAAGGCTTCATGACCGATCCCAATGAGTGGAACGAGAATGTGGCTGCAGAAATTGCGAAGGCAGAGGGCATCCCAGAACTGACCCCCGACCATTGGAAAGTGATCGATTACTGCCGTGAGGTTGGCTTGGAATCCGGCAGCGCCCCGACTCTGCGCAACATCACCAAAGGGGCGGGCGTTCCCACAAAGGAGCTGTTCAGCCTCTTCCCCAAGGGTCCAGCCAAGAAAGTGGCCAAGATCTCCGGATTAGGTAAACCTGAAGGGTGCGTTTAATCAACCACACTAGATAACAAAACTAAAAGAGAAAAGGAATAAATTAATATCATGGATGAAGAAACTCGCAAGGTAGCGTTCATTTGCTCCAAAGGAAGCCTGGATATGGCTTACCCGGCCTTGGTGATGGGCTGGGCCGCATTGGGTAACGGGATCGATGTGACCATCTTTTTCACCTTCTGGGGAATGGATATCATTCGTGAGAGCCGCATTGACCACCTTGAGATCGCACCAGTGGCCAACACCAGCATGAAGATGAGCATGATGGGCGTTAATACCGGTAATCTGGGTATTCCCAACGCGCTTGGTGTCTTACCCGGCATGACGGCTTTTGCCACTAAGCTGATGAGCGATAAGATGGATGGCATCGATGTGCCGCCCGTGCGCGAGTATCTAGAGATGCTGGTTGACGCGGGCGCCAAGCTGTATGCCTGCAAGATGTCGGTGGACATGATGGATCTGGAGATGGACGATTTTGTTGATGGCGTGATCGATGCCATGCGGAAATGGTGAGTATGAATTAGCACCCCCGTAAAGTAAATATAAATATTCGTGTTGCGATAATGGTCTTCCCAAACCGGTGGAAGCAGCTGGGCTGGGAAGACTATTTTTGCAGGTTATGAGCCAATCAGGTCTGCAACTGACCAGTTCCTCCACAGCAGCGCAACCAAAAGGCCGGCATCAATCAATACACCCACGATCAACCACGGATGCCAGAAGAGGATCAGCAGCACTAGTGACAAAATTGCAGAGATCACGGTAACTGTTCGCCATACGGCAGCTAAACCAGCTACGCCGAAAACCCCCAATCCCGCCAGGACGAAACCCAGCGTGGCAATCGCAACCAGGATGATGCCGATCCATTGAACGATTGAGGGATTCAAACCGAACCGGCGTAGCAGCCAGCTGCGATCCGGCGAAGTGAAAAAAGCACCTGGTTTTGAATCGGTATCATTGGGATTGGGTGCCGCTGCCAGTCCAGCATGAACTAATCCGTGAGCGATCAAAAAGAGGGCAAACAGAGATTTCAAAATAACCACCTACTTGTTTTTAGTCAACCAGATGAAGACGCTTCAACGCGCGCCTTGATGCCCTGCAGCATTTTGCGCTCCATCACAAAAGTGATTGGGTCTGTGACCAGACGCCACCCGATGACATTTGCCGGGGTTGGTTCGTAATCCTGTCGCCAGCGGACTATCAAACGAGTCGTATGATCATCAATTGGTTCCAAAATGAAAGCCCAGGTGGTGGGGGGATCATCACCAGCAAGGATGAGCGCCCGACCCGGCTCTATGGCGGATACGATAAAATAGGGATCACGACCTTCTGGAACGAGGCGAACCTTGTCCCCTATGACTAGATGCTGGTATTCCGGGAGGATCTGGTCAGCATTGCGCATATCACAACCGGCTAAATTCTCCAACCGCTCGTAAGTGTACAACCCACCGCGGCCCTGACCCATCTGCACCAGCCAGGGCCAAACCTCGGAGGCCGGCTCCTGGATGGTGATGGCACGGGTGGAAACCAGCACAGGGTTGGCTACCTGGTCATCACCAGGTAAAGACTTGCTCACTTCAGTCTCCGTCGCACCCCATGTGCTGTACCATGCGCGAGTCAAAGGGCTGGTCACGATGCTGCCTGCGATGGCAAGAGCGCCTACAACTTCTTCAGAGATGGTGGGATTAAATTTGCTGTTTGGCATTGTTCTCCTTGTTAATACCCAATGTCTGCTTCCGTTGGCCAGTTCAACCACAGCAGGCATACAAGAACAGCGACGTTGACCGCGATGGCACCGATCTTGTTGGGAAAGAAAGATGCAAAAGAGTTCCAGAATAACGTCAGAGCCACAAGCGAAATTATTGCTGAAACCACGGACAGCGAACGCCATAATTCGTGAGGCACCAACCAGCCAAATAAGCCCAGTGCTGCGGCGATGAATCCAAGGAACGCTGCCCCAAAAAGAATGATGCTGATCACTCGTGATGCGGTATCACCGATCAGAGGAGTCAACAGCCAGGATCGGTGGTGCCATTTATCAGTGCTGGAAATATTCAAAGCAGGGAAGAAGGCCATGGAATGGCCGATTCCATGAACCAGTAGAACTAACCCGATAATAATGCGCAATGTTTGTGGTGACATTTATCTCTCCTTTCATAAAAATGGGATAATCGCTACTTGATTGCTCGATTAATCGTGGAAATCTGGGCGGGGAGTATAAGATATTCATCACCATTGATGATCTGCATACAGTTTATTGACCTGAACTGTATAGTTCTCTTTCATTCTTAAGGACTCGACCAAATCAATCATATAGTCCTTGGGAAGTTTGGGCGACACATAGTTCGCTCCGCTGAAGAGTGCTTTGTCATTCTCTAGCTGGCCATCTGCATGAGCGTCTTTGAGAACCTGCTGGTAAGAGGTCCAGAGACAAAGTCCGATGGTGACCCAGATACCCGCAGGCACCTGGTATTGGTCAATTAAATCAAGTGATTCAGAAATGGTCTCTGGAGTCTCACCAGGTGCACCAAACATCAAAGAAACCCCAAAAGGGATATCCGAGCGGCTCAGATTTGTTAGCGCCTGCTTGATATCATCGATAGTGCAACCGCGCTGCATTTGTTTCAGCATCTTGGTCGAAGCGCTCTCGACCGACAAACCAAGGTAACCACACCCTGAATCCTTGAAGAGACGAAGGACATCATCAGTCACCTCGAGAGGTTTAATGGTGCCCGTGCCCCAGGAGACATCCAGATTTCGGTCGATGATCTCTTGACAGATCGCCTGCGCGTGTTTATTGGGCACATTGAAATTATTGTCGCAGAACGAGACCATCTTTGGCCGTTTGGTTCTGATGATGTGATCAATTTCGTCCACAACTCGCTGGGGGGATTTCAGCCGGTAACGTTTGCCTTCCATGGTGCTGTATGGACAATAGGTACAGTGAAACTCACAACCTCTTTTGGTAACGATGGCGGGCGAGATGCCTTGTTCATAGTACTTGTCAAGATCAAAAAGCTCGTACGCAGGAAAGGCGGTCGCATCCAGATTATCTACGAATACCCTGGGAACTTTATCGAAGTGATCATTTTGGCGATACACGCATCCTGGGACATCGTAAATGTCTTTCCCTGTTTCCAACTTTTTTAGATACTGGGGAAAAGCAAGCTCAGCTTCGCCCCGGATACCATAATTGAGGTTGAGGTATTCCAGCCAGTCAGTAGCATAGTAATTAAATCCAGGGCCACCCAAGACAATGTGCGCATCGGAATTCCTTTTAATGCAATCTACGATTTCCTTGATTCGCATCCGTAGATCAAGATGCTTGGTGCCGAATTCTGCGTTTTCATCGATGATGAAGCCATGCACAAGTCTGATGGAGATGCCTATAACGTCCGGGCTGAACTCGGTGATTTTGCATTCTAGCTCCCTCGTCAGGTCTTGAACAAAGAGAGCTTCAAAGACATCGACTTTGTGACCCGCAGCAAGTGCTGCGCCAGCGATATACGCCGGACCTGATGGTGCGGAAGGAAGGGTGTTAGCTGAGACAACAAGCACTTTCATGTTCTGTTCCTCATGAGATGAAGTTTATTTAATCAGATTGCCTTGAAAAATCGGTGAAAAGTGTCAAGTGCTAAATCGATTATAGACCACAAATTTTTACACGTAATGTATTTAATGTAACTGATCCGGCTGATAATTTGTCATGTGAGAATATTACCTCTTTGAGTTTTTCTGCTGATGAAAGACCGCTCCTTAAGAAGGGGGGAATTGGGGCATGAGACCTCTTGAGCGCTTTTCATTTTATAACCAAGGATTTTTGGAGAGTCAACTTCCCCATCTAAGTTGGATTTTGCTCAGTGGGTGAGTTTTCAATGAAACCAGAACTTCTAAGAAGACTTTTCGTTAAATTCTCCTTCGAAAAATCTTCACAGTCAAGATCGAGACATTGATCGCATGCAAGGGCAGGATTAAAAGGCAAATTTATTGAGAAAGCCATCTAATACAGCCCGATCGTTAATCCTGTCTGGGTACTCAAGGGTAACAGATTGGTCACAGGATATATCACCTGCCATCGTAAGTTTAGGTTTTGCAAGTTTACATAGAATATGCAGTTTCTAATCTATAAATACCTATTGGTCTAAAGGGAGGCCGATAAATCCAGAATCCAGAGCTAGTATCCATCCGAGATCAAAAGTTGGCTGGCGACCTTTCCAGAAAGGGTCACCATTGGCACCCCGCCCCCAGGGTGTGTTGTTCCGCCAGCAAAATATAAACCCTTTACATCGGGAGCTCGGTTGTGCGGTCGGCGAAACGCCGCCCAGCGATTATTCGATGATGCACCATATAATGCCCCCCGCCGGGCACCCGTTAGTTGTTCGATATCGAGCGGCGTCAGAACCTTTTCCTCTTGGATCTGTTGGCGAATGTCAAAACCTCGTTCAGCTAGCAGTGCAAGCACCCGGTCTCTGTATTCCGCTATCTGAGTTGTCCAATCCCAACCAGGACCTGTCGCCGGGGCATTTACCATTACAAACCAATTCTCACCTCCCTGCGGGGCATCTTGCCGGGTTGTCCTTGAGGTGATCGCCACGTAGATCGTCGGATCGGAAGGGGGTATTCCCTGCTGAAAAATCTGTTCGAATTCGAGGCGATAATTTGTAGAAAAAAAGATGTTGTGATGGGTGAGTTGAGCATTTTCTGCAGCGACTCCCAACATTAAGATGAACGCCGAACCGGACGGATTCGCCTCCAACAAACGTTTTTTTCGGTTGATAGGGGTAACTGAGGACGGCAACAATTTATCATAAACCCAAGCCACATCCAGGTTGGCGATGACAGCGGAAGCAGGCACAAAATTATCGTTGGCTAATATAATCCCCTTGACCTGCCCATCTCTGGTGTCGATCGTCCGGACCTGGCAGCCGGTGTGGATCTCCACGCCAAGTTCCTGAGCTAAACGAGCAAAAGATTGGGCGAGTTGGTAAACCCCTCCCTGTGGGTACCATACACCCTGATTAAGTTCGACATGGGCGATCACATTCAATGTTGCTGGGGCGTGATATGGGCTGGCTCCAACATAGGTTGCAAACCTGCCCAGGAACTGCTGTAGCTGCGGCGATCTCACATGGCGGCTGATGACCTGGTGCATGGTTCTGAATCCATCCACTCTCAGCGCGTCCATTGGCGAAACCTTGAACAGGCTGCTGAGCCTGGGCGGTTGATCGTAGATGAAAACCGGGCTGACAATACGGTACAACTCGGCAGCATACGACAGGAAATTTTGATAACCGCCTATATCCTGAGGCTCAATTGCTTGTATCTGCGGAAGCATGCGTTCAAGATCTTGGCTCGCATTAAGCACGGTTCCATCTGGAAAAAAATAACGGGTGAGCGGTTCAACTGGTAGTAGTTCCAGATAATCAGTCAATTGGCGACCAGCCCCTTTGAAAAGATCTTCGAAGACCGGTCGCATGGTGATCACTGAAGGGCCGGTATCCCAGCGATAGCCACCCTGGCGGATTTCTCCCATCTTACCGCCTACCTGTTGGTTTTGCTCGTAAAGGATGACTTTCTTCCCAGCCGTGGCAAGATGAATGGCAGCGCTCAACCCACCGATTCCAGCACCAACCACAAGGACCTTGTTTGAGTCGGCTTCATGCATAACTTAACTGCGGATTGAGACCGCACGACCTTTCCAATCAGGACCACCTGATCGGAAAAACCACAATAAAGATCGAGCGGCAATAATGGTCATCAGCACAATAGATACGGGCAACAAAAGGGCGTCCTGAATTCGCTGATGCGTGATTCCAGCGCTCAAGCCTCGGATTCCCAATCCCAATAAAACACTGGTCCCGGCAAGCCACAACCAGCCTGGGCTGCCAGACGATAACAACCCGATCATCAACAATACCCAGGGAACCAGGAATAAACACCAGTGAAAGATGGCTGAAAGAAGCAGATAAAAAGGCTGCCCCCCATGTCCAGCCAGGATATTCTTGGCAAAACCATCTCTGACCTCTCGCCAGTTGGTATACATACGGGTATCGATCAAACGGTTGCCCAAGGCCATCACCAACCGAAAGCCAGACTGCTTGATCCCCCGGGCCAACCCCATATCCTCAATTATGTTGTCACGGACACTCTGGTGGCCACCGATTTGGTCATAGGCAGCCCGTCGAAATAGCAGGCATTGTCCATTGGCAGCCGCGAAAACCTGCCAAGGAGTGTAACGAACCAATATCTCAGGCAGATAGCCTGTGATCACAAACATCATCATCGGTACGACCAGACGTTCTGACCAGGTTTCGGTTCGCTGAGTGGGCCAAACAGTGAGCATATCCGCACGCATTTGCTGGAGAAGAGAGACGATTGCAGATAAAGCCTTCGGCGCCCAATGGACATCCGCATCGGTGAATATGAGCAATTCTCCTTGTGCCTGTTGAGCCAACTGGTGGCAGGCCCAGTTTTTCCCCAACCAACCAGGCGGCAAAGGTTGACCGGATATAACTTTGGTGCGGGGGTTCCCTTCAAGGGTCTGTTGGGCGATCTTCATAGTCCCATCACTTGAACCATCATCGAGCAAAATCAGTTCAAAGTCAGGATAGGTTTGCTCTTCTAAGCTGCGGAGAGTCCTGGCAATCTGACCAGCCTCATTCCGGGCGGGGACCAAAATCGAAACCAGTGGGGTCTCTAAGGGTGTCTCTTTTTTCAGGATCGGAAAGGTCAGTGCATTAATAACGCTGATCACCGCGATCAGAAACAAGATCGAGAGGATCACCGACATTAAAATCATTTCCCTCTCCTAGAGCGCCGAAACCAGAGTATTGGACGAAGCGCTGGTTTTTGTACCAGATCGGCTCGATGCACCCAGATCAGCAGCACCAAGTTCAGTCCCCAAATCACCAAAAAGGATGGATAGATGGGAAAGTAAAATTTGAAAATATAGACTCCAAATAGCGAAAAGGCAAATATCATGGCCCAGGCATCGATCGTTATCAAGGCGTACATCAACACAAGCAAAACTCCCAGGATGATCGGGCCAGTGGCGAGGGTTAACCCTGTCCAAATCCCAAATGTGGTAGCCACAGCTTTTCCTCCTCGGAAGCCTAGCCAGGGAGAAAAAGCATGACCAAAAACGGGGGCTAATGCAACGGGTATGATCTGCCATCCTTCAACTCCGAGCAAAAACCAAGCTACCCCGACGGGTACAGCACCTTTCAAGGAATCCAAAAGCAAGGCTGGGATATACCAGGCAATTCCAGCAGCCCGATACACATTTGTTGCTCCAGGGTTGTGGTCTCCAACCTGGCGAATATCAACACCAGCAGCCAAGCGACCGATGATCATTGAAAATGGGATCGATCCCAAGAGGAAGCCAATCAGGGTGAAGAAGAGGACGTTCATATACGCAGCTCCAAATACAAGGAACTAAATACGAAAACACCCATCCCGAGAAAACCCACCAAGGCTGGACCAGGCTGTCCCCAGAAGAGGCCTAATCCAATGGCTTGAAACGCCCAGGTTAATGTGTAAATTGTTAATAAGGGGGGGCGGGATAGTTGGCGTGGGCGGATAAACCAGGTCAGGATCGCGGAACTCAACCACCAACCTGCGAAATTGATCCAGGGGATTCCGAAATAACCGCCGGGGGTCTCCCAAATCCACAATCCGTGGGCAACCATTTGTGGATCAAGGTAGAAGTCCCAAACTGTAAACGCTAAGCCTGATATCCCAGCGAATAAGATCCCAATCATCCATTGATGCCTGAGTCGTAAGCCTTCGACAAGTGTTGCGGCAACAGCCCAGGCAGGGGGTAGCATCATCAACCAGGCGATAGGGATTAACCAGGGCACACCTCCTGATTGAGGTTGTAATTTGGAAGTATAGGCATAATGCCCAAATGGAAACCCGGTTGCCGAACCCAGAGCCTCGATCCCCCATGTCGCGAGCAGCACAGTGACTGCTATAGTGACTACCCGTGATAAAGGATAAGTGATCGCCAGGGATAACAACACCACAGTTACCTGTGCAAGAACCCCGAGCATCGCAAAGGTCGGGAAAAGATCCTCACCCCCGATCCACAAACCGATCGGTGTCAGGATCAATACTGAAACCCAAATAATTAGAGCAGCTTTCCATAGACGTGCGAAAGCACCTCTCCCGAGGCTGTCGGAGACGGAACGAAAAAAAACTTTGCCAAAAGTTCGGATCGTCGGAAACAACGACAACGATGATCGATCACGTTGAAGCATATAAATCTCCGGGCAGGTTCGCCTCATCCCCATCTGGCCAATAACACAATCTACTTGCCAGGCGGTGGTTATGCACCGTTTGTATCAATGCAATCTCTAATTTGATGACCAAAAAGTTCAACATGAAGAAAATTGTCTCTTTTCGGACCGTAACTCTGAAACAATTATCTCAGCCTATTTACTTCACGCAGGATCAGTTCGTTCACCTTGGTTCGGTTGATAGAGCCATCCTGGATTAAATCGTGATCACCATCCAACTCATGGTAATCTACACGTTTTGATCCGATGCGCTTGACAAGTTTGATGGTTTCAGATGGGCGGACCAGCGGATCTTTTTTGCCCTGGATCACGAGTGTCGGAATTTGCACCTGGTTGGCAAGCTGATAGGCTTTTTTCCCTAGGTTAAGGATCTCGTCAATCACCCGTACGGAAAGCCTGAACTCGGTGCGGATCGTTTCTTGAACCTCAGGGTCATCGAGATCGACTCCGGGGAGGATCGGGTTGAATTGATCCCGCAGGTTTGGATCCGAAAAATCCGCATTTCTAAATGGGTAGATATCCGGAATAAAAATCTTTGCGACCGGAGCGAGACGCGGCAGAAATCCCGGCAATCGCCAAAATGGCGCGATCAGTATTAGCAGGTCCGGTGGGTGAGCAGAAATTATGTTGAGCGCAACCGCGGCCCCCATCGAATACCCGATCAGAATCGTTGGGTGGGAAGATCCTCTGAGGTCCAACCAGGCTGACTCAGCTTCACTGAGCCAGTCTTCTCTTCCCCGATGGCCCAGGTTGACGATATCCTCTCCAAAACCGGGTAAGAGGATACCCTGTGCCCGCCAGCCATTCTCACCCAACATCTGTCCGATCGGGCGCATCTCGGCCGGAGTACCAGGAAATCCATGGATTAACAGGGCGCTCGCGGCACCATCGCCAAAATCAAAAGGCTGATGTACAGGATCAGCGTACGGCTGCAGTTCAACGGGCATTCTGGTTTGACTTCAAGAATAAAAGGAGGAGTAAATCCCAGATTAATAAGAAGCCGCCTTGTAAGATTATTCCCCACCCGATCCCCTTGCGATGATCATTGCTACTAGCCCGATTAATGATCCAACCCCCAAATAGCAGGTAACCGAGGTCCAGGCTTGTATTAACCCATAAGATCCGTTCGAAGCGCTCAGTTTGCGTTTGCATTTCGGTAGAACTGATCTCACCCTGACCGTATTTGGCTGCGTTTGCGGTCGCAGATCGCAGGCCAAACAGCGCGATCAAACCATCTATCAATCCCCAACCAAAAAACTGGCTTCCTAACCCCCGTAGCCAGCTTCGACTGGACCGCCACCAGAATAAACCTGCCACCATCGATCCCGCGGCCCAGCCCAGTAGAACGGGTAATGTTCGCGTTTGGAACGAGTATAAATCGAATTGATCTTGCTCTTCTTTATAATTTCTCATTGACGTCTCACTCTCTATAAATCAAATCATTAATCAATATTTTTTTCATTCAGCAAGTATTCAGCTAGTGCTGACTTATGATCTCTCGGTATTTCAATCCCGGGATAGGTGCTCCGGTTGAACAAGTTTTGCATCTCGATAATTTATACTTTGAGATTTGGTCTCACCTATGAGAGTCGAATGGATTCATACGATCTTGATCCAAAAGAAATCCAAAATGTCGGTATACTATCTTATCGCCTTTAGAGATATATACCCAATCCCATATGATGTGATTTCAGATCTCGGGATCGTTGTTATTTTATCAGCTGGATTATGAGTAGGCCAAGAAGGATCTGGATTATAGTGTTGAGATCAAGAGTAATAATCATATCTACACGCCGCAAACGCGATCATTAACTCATGTCTTTCTCATTTGCTCAACAACTTGTTGCAGCCGGTGAGAAAACATAATCCTAATCGGGACCAGTATCATGCGTAAGGGACTGTGCATGGAGAATTTCAATTTTATACTCCCTAAAAGGTGTCCTTTAGTGAGTACAGGACGGATTATTTCACATCAAATCGAGACAACTGGAGCATCAGGATTTAATTCGAAATTACAAAGAACATAACATTTTATGGGTGATAATGTCACATAAACATTGAGTAGCGAGGAGAGATAGTGCTAAGTTGACAGCCCAAAAAACAACCATAAACTTTATAAATACTTTATATATCCTTGACATAATATGTACAATGGTTTAAGATATATGAGTTTGTAAATCGTGTACAATATGACGAACACTGTCTCTAATATCTGGAAGTAAGCATGAAAAAAGTTGTCATTATAGGGGCTGGGATGGGAGGCCTAGCTACCGCCCTACGCTTGAATAAGCAAGGTTTCGAAGTGTCCATCTTCGAAAAACAGCCCCTCCCTGGTGGTCGAAGCAACGTGATCATGGAGCAGGGCTATCGCGTTGATATGGGTCCAACGATCCTGGTGATGAAAGAAGCCTTTGAGGACACTTACAAATCAATAGGTGAAAACATCGATGATCGCATCGAGTTTGTTCAGCTGGATCCAAACTACCGGGTTTATTTTCACGATGACACCTATCTCGACCTGTTCAGCAATATGGTGCAATTGGCTCAAGAGGTTGAAAAGATCGCTCCAGGTTCTGCGGAGCGCCTGTTTCAATTCATCGGCGAGAGTGCGAAAAAGTATGACCTGGGTATGGGATTTGTGGAACGAAACTACGACCGGGTTTCAGATCTGGCAAGTATTGATGCCCTGATGCGGCTTATAAAAACCAGTGCCCATCAAAATCTCTATAAACAGGTGTCCAATATCTTTCAGAAAAATGATAAGCTGGCCAAGACTTTTTCTTTCCACTCTATGTTTCTGGGTTTGTCCCCATTCGATGCCCTGGCCATGTACAGTCTGATCACCTATGCTGATCTGGCCCTGGGAATGTGGTTTCCCAAAGGGGGAATTTATTCCATCATTGAAGACATGGTCGACTTGGCTGAAGACATGGGGGTTGAGATACACACAAATGCTCCTGTCGCGGAGATTGATGTCAAAGGGGGTAGCGTGAAAGGCGTTTACCTTGATTCGGGTGAGTACATCCAGGCCGATATCGTGATCTCAAATGCTGATTTACCCTATACCTACCGGAGTTTGGTTAATGGGAATAGTCGCAAGGATTTTTCAGACCAGCGTTTGGAACGTATGTCCTACGCTTGCTCAGGATACATCCTGTACCTGGGTGTCGATCGCATTTACCCGCATGTGCGTCACCAATCCATCTATTTCGCGCAGGATTACAAAGCAAATCTGGACGCAATATTTAAGACCAAAACTCTACCAGCTGATCCATCATTCCACATGAGCATTCCCACTGTTACTGATCCCGATCTGGCTCCGGAAGGTCACAGTCTGATCTATGTGCTGGCCCCAATGCCTAATCTCACTGCAAATATCGATTGGGAAGAAACCGCTCCTGTCGTGCGTGGAAAGCTGCTGGATCAATTGGAACGCATCATCGATCCCCAAATCCGATCTCACATTGTTTGGGAGCGGGATTACCGCCCGACGGACTGGCTGAACGACATACACGCCGAACATGGCACTGCATTTGGTTCTCTATCGCATGGCTTTTTTCAGTCATCCTATTTCCGCCCCAGTAACAAATCCAGGTATATTGGCGGTCTGTATTTCGTCGGGCAATCCACTTATCCAGGCATAGGAATGCCAATGGTGCATATTTCTTCGAAATTGGTCACAGAAAGGATAGTAGGAGAATGGCAATAGAAGAGACATCGTACAATGAAGCGACTTTGACAAATGATTCATCAACGGCGGCCATTGCATCTATTGATGATTATGCTTACTGCCGCCTGATCATGCATCAGGCGAGTAAAAATTATTCGTTCGCCAGTAACTTCCTGCCGATAACAAAGCGCCACCACGTTAATGCATTATATGCCTTCTTCAGGGTAGGTGATGATCGGGTAGACGTCTCACACAATGGATTCGATTCCCCGCTGGCTGCAATTGAAGACTGGGAATCAGCATATTGGCAGGCCATCGAAACAGGCGACAGCCCAGAACCGGTAATGCGAGCATATCTGAAAACCGCCATTGAATGCGGTATCCCAGCAGATACCATGAGACCCTATTTTCGGGCGATGAAAGAAGACTTGGTGAAGTCTCGCTTCGCCACATTTGAGGAACTTCTCCACTATATGGATGGAAGTGCGCTACCGGTTGGTCGGGCGATGACCTATATCCTCGCCGATGCGCTCTCAATCGGCATGCAGTTAAGCAATTTCTGGCGAGATGTTGGGCAGGATTGGCATATTGGACGAGTATATATTCCCCAGGAGGATATGCAACTGTTTGAGGTTAGTGAAGAAGATTTGGCCTTGGGTCGTCTGAGCGAACGCTTTGGCGAGCTCATGGAATTCGAGATACGGCGTACCGAGGAATATTACACAGCAGCAAAAGAAGGTGTGCACATGTTAGAAGCAGGTCAATGGGGGGTGATGAGCAGCTTGCTGATTTACCAAGCGATCATGAAAGCCATCCGCCGCAATGGATATGATGTCTTCTCCCGTCGTGCTGGGACAAATATGCTCCAAAAGGCTGTTATGTTGTTGAACGCCCGTATGCAGATTCGTAATTTTTGATCCAGGCTGAGATTGGATGCACTCTGGGATGAATTCAACCCTAAGAACCCTGCCCACACTGTCTGGTCAGCAGGGTTTGCACGTGCTGAAGGAATTGATCACCCGGCGCTCTGTGCTGGATGGACTTGAGGCAATGAGCAACGATCTTGGGCATGTTTTTCAAATCAACCTGCCGATGTTCCAACCAGTCGTGCTGAGCGGGCCGAAAGCTGCCCGGCAAATTATGGTCACAGAGCGAGATCAATTCCTGTGGCGGAATGAAAATGATCCGGTTACTGATCTGTTGCGTAACGGCCTGCTTGTTGTGGACGGTAGTCAACACGATAAATTTCGTGGTTATATGCAGCCCACTTTGTATCGCTCACGAGTCCAAAGCCATATTCCTTTGATGGTAGCAAATACAGACCAAATAACATCCACCTGGGGTGAGGATTCCGTTCAGGACATGTTGATCGAAATGAGACGAATGATGTTGGTAATCCTCGTGAGCACTCTTTTCCGGGTCGATCTGTTACCCGACCTGGACCGCTTGTGGAAGCCCATTTTACGGATATTGGAGTATATATCTCCAGGCTTGTGGTTGCTAAAGCCGGGTCTCCTCCGCTCTGGATACCAGGACGATATTAGAGAGATGGATGATTATTTGTTCAATATCATCCGCAAACGCCGAACACACCCAATTGAGGGTGATGATATGTTGAGTGACTTGGTGCGTAGAGAAGATATGACGGATGATCTGATCCGCGATCAGCTGCTGACCATGCTCATTGCCGGTCATGACACGAGTACTGCACTCATGGTTTGGTCCATCTATCTGCTCGGAAAACACCCCCTAGCAATGCAGCGCGCCAAGGGAGAAGTTGACAGATTGCTCGGTCAGCAGGTGCCCACTGCTGAATGCCTCGCCGAGATGCATTTCCTGGATCAGGTGATCAAAGAAGCGTTGCGCCTCTACCCGCCCATCCATGCTGGCAATCGCCTCACGCGCAGCAAGTTACAAATCCAGGGCTGCCCTATCCCAGAAGGAACGCGGATGATATTCTCTATTTATCTCACCCATCGTGAAGAGCGACACTGGCCGAAAGCGGACCAGTTCATCCCAGAACGTTTCGAAAGAAAATCACATCAGACGTATTCACCGTTCAGTTATCTTCCCTTTGGGGGTGGTCCACGTAATTGTATCGGGGCGATTTACGCCCAGATCGAAGCCAAGGCTGTATTAGCGCGTATACTACAGACTTTCGATCTCAAATTGTTATCACTGCGAGTGACTAAGTACATGGGCGCTACGCTGGAGCCCCGTCCCCGCGTGATGGTGCAAGTCACCAGAAGAAGGTAAATTCCATCTTGAATTCCCTTAAACCAGTTCAACGACGGATCGGAATCGCACACTTATAAGGCGAAGGAAAGAATTTAAAATTTGGTAATCGCAACAAAAACCAGACGTTAGGTGATCATTGATGACTTATTTTGGATTTCTCATCATATTCTTGCTCATCCCGATAATGATCTTATTGGCGGTGGTGACCTTTGATCGTCGCAAGAGTGTAGATGACCCCTCTTTAGAAGGACTGAAGCCGACTGGTTATTCTTTCCTGTTGATCGCAATAATATCTTTGACTTACACGACACTGTGGGATAATTTCCTGGTTGCCACCCAGGTCTGGTGGTACGATCCAGACTTAGTATTTGGGATCACTTTGGGTTGGGTGCCCCTCGAAGAGTACCTTTTCTTTATTTTGCAGCCAGTTCTGGTCGGACTGTGGATGCTGGTTTTCCTTTCCAGGGTTATTTATTTGCGCCAGACCGCTAGTTCGCAAAGAAACCTCCGCCGCCTGTCGATTATCTCTGCCAGTCTTATTTGGATCGCCTCGCTAGTACTCCTTTTTGCAGGTGGTTCAGCTGCAAATTACCTTGGTTTAGAGTTGGTCTGGGCGCTGCCAGCGATTATTTTTCAACTGGCGTTCGGCGCCGATATCATCTGGCGGCAGTGGCGGTTGATATTTTTGGCAGTCGTCCCAATGACACTTTACTTATCCCTGGCGGATGCAATTGCGATTGGCTCAGGGATATGGACGATCAGCCCAGCTAAATCAACTGGGATCTTACTGGGAGGGGTTCTGCCCTTGGAGGAATTTGTTTTCTTCCTTTTGACCAATACGCTGGTTGCGTTTGGCTTCGTGTTGTTCTGGTCGCCGGAGAGTTATGCTCGCGCGAAGGGGATATTGAGCAAAATTCGTTCTGAGAGTCAAGAGGGAAAATTGCAGCAGGAGCTGTAAGTCTTTAGCGACAATACGATGTTTGTGGTTCCCTTTATGCTTGTTGAAAAATGAGTGGGAATCAAAACACAATCCCCTTTTCCAGAAACTATGTTTAATGTCATTGCGAAACTCGGGTGTTTTTCCCGAGTTGTGGCAATCTCCATCTAGAATATTTCTCAAATCAATTATGAGATAAGGTACTAAGTGATTGGTCGAATATCTTTGATCACCGCACTCTTGATGCAGATCTAGCATTATGTGCAATGATCGTGTTTAGGAGGGTATTCTCTCACCGCCGAGGAATTAATATTGGAGCAATGATGCCTTTCACCAAATGACGCTCACTCCATATTGAGGGATCAAAGTATCTCCAGTTAATATTGGTATATCCTCCAATTGGCATTGCGCTACAAGCAAACGATCAAAGGGATCTTGGTGGACATCCGGCAAATTGAACACCTGTAGAGCATGGCTGATCTGCACCGGTAAGGGTAGGAAATGATGTTTTGCCATACGGTCTGCAACGTAATGCCCAGGAACTTCCGGCAATGTCAGGCGACCTCTTGAGCACTTGATGGCGATCTCCCAGGCACTGGCTGCGCTCAAGAGGATTTCATTTTTGCCATCTATTATGAAATCGCGGGCGGCTTTTGACATCTGTGGATCATCCATATTCCACCACAGGAAAGTATGGGTATCGATTATGGCTCTCATAGTTCAAACTCAGGTAAAGGCGCATCAAAATCTGGGGAAATGACCAACTTCCCGGCATCCATGCCCGGTAAGCGGTCCTCAGGAATATCACCTATGGGAGAGAGCACCGCGATCGGCTTTCCCGCCTTGGAGATAATAATCCTTTCCCCGCTCATCACCCGTTTCAGCAATTTTGATAGGTGAGTTTTTGCTTCGTGGATATTGACTATCTTGTCCATTAAATCCTCCATCATCAATTATAGACTAAGTCATGGACTAAGTCAATTATTTTCTTTGGTAAGATGCAAAATAAGTTTTCATACATAATATTCCCCCCCCTGTAAGTATTGAAATTTATGTAGATCAACCGAATGGTTGATCCCATAACTATCCTCCTGGTAGGACGATAATCCACCTCTCGGTGGTTCACTTATTCCCACCTATTTCCTATACTGTATATAGGTATCAGGAAAGGAGTAAATGATGGCCCAAGGTAAAGAAGTGATCAGGGTTGAGGGATTGCATAAAAAATACGGCCAGGTGAAGGCCGTGGATGGGATTTCATTCCAGGTTAAAGCAGGCGAGATCTTCGGCATGGTTGGCCCGAATGGGTCTGGGAAAACTACCAGCATCGAGTGCATTGAAGGGCTAAGACGACCGGACGAAGGCGCGATCGAGGTATTGGGTCTTAACCCCTGGGATGACACCCGCGAACTCCGTGAGCGCACTGGTATACAACTGCAATCTGCCAACCTGCCACGCCGCATGCGGGTGGATGAGGCTATGGATCTGTTTGCATCCTTTTACCCCGAGAGTTGTGATTGGGGGCAGCTGCTCGAAGAACTGGGATTGGGAGATAAACGCAAGGCTAATTTCGGCCAGCTTTCTGGCGGGCAACAGCAGCGCTTGTTCGTCGCCCTGGCGCTGATCAATAATCCCGAGATCGTATTTTTGGACGAGCTGACCACAGGTTTAGACCCGCGCGCCCGGCACGCCATTTGGGATTTAATCCGCGAAATCCGGGCAAATGGGACAACCGTCTTCCTCACCACGCATTATATGGATGAGGCAGAACAATTATGCGACCGGGTTGCAATCCTTGACTTTGGGCGGATCATCGCCTTGGACTCTCCTGCGCAATTGGTGAAAGGGTTGGGGAGAGCGACTCGCATCACTTTCTCGCTAAATGGCCATACAGCTGGGGGTGAGCTTGAACGAAAATCCTTCAACCCGGCCCGGATTGGCGTGCTCGACGGAGTCCAACGCGTAGACCAGGAGGGGGACCAAGTTACGGTCTATGGTCAGGGAGAGGGAATCCTTGGGGCTGTTGTTTAT
>WOR8_10001948_pt1 | contig 20669 bp, 15 predicted proteins | sample DeeMarSeWOR38_10_FD_19890 | JGI IMG/M metagenome (IMG submission 19890) | reverse complement strand
GAAGGAGACTGTTACGTATAATCTATGCTATGATGAGAGATGGCACTCTTTATGAGCGTAGTGAACCTACAGATCGTCTCAAAAGAAACATTAAGAAAACAAGGTATGCAAAAAGAAACAAAAGGGAGGTTGCATGATCTAACTACCTGGTTCATGTACAAATTGGTCGAACGCATTTTTCACCAATTTGGCCCCTGTTTAGGTGAGGGCCAAATCGTCGAAAAATGCTGCTTAAGATTACAATGTAACATGAATCTATAAAATCAATGTAAGGCGGAATACTTATGATGTCTAGAGTTCCGTAACAAATCACAAAATAGATTTCGGAACAGATGTCTCGTCGAGCCGGTGACCGCGAACGAACTGGATTCGGCTCAGTAGGGGTTCTTATTCTTTTGCGTGTAGGCCAGCAGCCACAGCAAGAGTCTTACTTTGCTGGTGACCGCGTTGTAGTAAATTCGGCCCGGCCGACGCGAACAGGCTTTTATTCAGCCCGGAATAAGCGTGCTGGTATTGAGACCAGCATGACCGGTGACTGCGAAGAGGTGAATCCAACCGCCACATTGCTGAACTTAAGCAATGCAGGATGGTACGAACGATTCCGCCAGGATGGCAACAGATAGAACTCATAAGACAAAAGAGAAAAAATGAATGAACCTTAGCAAAATTTAATACTTGACGAGAGACCCCTACAGAGGTCCAGTTGTAGGGATTTTGCGAGTTGAAATTGGGTCATTTTAGTAATACTATATCACTCATCTACAGCTTCTGTTTCCGGGAGTTTTGTTCGCCATTCGTCGGCTTCTTCTGGCTTGTCCCAAGATTCCTAGAGGTTGATTAATTTTGTCCACGAGTCTATTGTGTTTGCCCATGGATTATTGAGTTCTTCCGAAATCATTTACTGCACGATCCGCCTACTATTCATTCTTTAACGGATTGGTTTGGTTCAAATACTCTTCCACATTCGTATAGCCATCGTTGTCTAAATCCTGAGAACTTTGCAGAGACAGGTCTCCATTAGGGCTAAAACGACGTTCCCATTCATCCGACATACCGTCAGCATCGATGTCCTGTTGCGGTTGAGTGGACGAGAGTTCCGGCCATCCTCCCACATCGGTTTGACTTGCAATGATGCCATTGCCAAAGGTCGTTCGGCCAGATCGAACTTCACGTACTATTCGTTCATCATGGGAATCCCTTTTCGGTCGGATTGCACCGGCATAGAGCAGCACATTCTCAAACGCCTCCTCGGCTGTTTGCGTCAAAATCGGCGCAAAATCAGCAGGTTCATTGATCATGGCAGATTCGATCGATATATTCGAAGCATCGATTCGGATCAGGTCATTTCGCCTTCGGGATTGTGACCGATCTTCGAATACATTGCCTTGGATATACCATCTGCCGAAAGAGCCATCTTCCAGACACTGGATCTTCACAATCCTGCTGTCTTTCCTTGAGGCGGGACCAGCTTTGTAATAATTGTTCACAACGTTGATGCTGCAAGGTCGACCATCCAGGGTTCGATATTGCCAATTAAAGACGACATTATTGCGAAAATCAAGATTGATAGTTGGATTGCTCTTTTCCCCGGCGATGCTTGGATTACGGCCGGCATTGTTTGCAAGCAGGTTGTGGTGATAGGAAGTATTGATCCCGCCCAGTGATGCGGCAAAACCGTGGCCTTGTTGCAGCCGAGAATTGTGCAGGGATTCGGAGATCAAACACCATTGTAGCGTAACATTCTTAGTTCCGTGGTAGGTGTTAACCGCCTCGTCCAGCGTCCAGCTTACGGAGCAATGATCGACGATGACATTTTCCGCATCCGACACATCAATTCCGTCAACTTTGTTGTCAGCCTCATCTCCAAGACGAACACGAATATAACGAACCACCGAATCGTCGGCGGAAATAATCAACGGATATTTCCTCAGGCAGATTCCATCTCCGGGCGCCGTTTGGCCGGCGATAGTAATACGCGGATGCTCGATCCGCAAGTTTGACTGCAACTCGATTGTGCCTGAGACCTTGAAGATGACGATTCTTGGTCCCTGTGCTTCTATTGCAGATCGAAGACTTCCAGGCCCTTTGTCATTTAAATTGGTCACAAACAGGGCTTTACCACCGCGACCGCCGAGTGCAAAACGTCCGTATCCCTCTGCTCCCGGAAACGCCAGTTGTTGTGCCCGGGTGAAAGTTGCACATAGAAATACCACAACACCGACCACAGCCGAAACATATTTTTGCATGATGTCTATCCTCTTGGCAAACGTTCCAGACAAGTATTGCCTGTTAACTAATGTTAATAGAGATTATAGTTTTTCAACGATAGAAATGAATATATTCCTTAGAAAAAGGCAGGTCAAGGGTAAACCAGATGAAGGATCTTCTTGTTAGTCCTTAATACTCAGCCTACAGATTAGGCCATTTTGGCTTAGTTGTGTCACTCATTTATGGGCCAGTGGATAGAGTCGGTCCGACATGTTCTTAGATAATTTTTAATTCTCTCAACAATCTTAGGATGCTGGGTAGCAACATTTTTCGTTTCCCCAACATCCTTGCTAAGGTCGTAGAGTTCCAGAGTTTTATCTTGTCTCGAATACACAGCTTTCCAGTCGCCATGACGCACCGCCTGGTGAAAATTCTTACCGTGGGCCTCCCAGTAAAGAAAACGGTTTCGAAGTTTACTCGTTAGCTTTTTAGAAGGTTCCACCGAGTAAAATGCCTCCGCCACACTAATGCCGTCAATGTTTTCAGGGGATCGGACACCGGCGAGTTCGGCCGCTGTCGGTAGGAAATCAGCAAAGTACCAGACTGCTTTACTCGTTCTGCCCTCTGGAATCCTGCCGGGCCAGCGTACTACCATGGGTGTACGAATACCGCCTTCATAAACGCTTCCCTTTTTTTCACGCAGGGGGCCGCAACTGTCGAAAAGACCACGCCAGCCATGAGCCGAACCGTTGTCTGAACAGAAAAAAACAATTGTCTTCTTTTCGATGCCGAGTTCATCCACCAGATTCAGAATACGTCCGACATCACGGTCCATACGTGTGACCATGGCGGCGAAGATCTTTGCATCCTCGGGCCAATCCTTGTCGGAGTAGGATTCCATGTCCGGAACTTCGAGCTTGGCATGGGGGATGCAGTAGGGAACATAGAGGAAAAAAGGACGGTTTTTGTTTTCGCGAATAAAGTCGAGCGCAAACTCTGTGAATAGATCGTGCGAATAGACTCTACGTTTTTTACCGGCGTTTTCAGGGATGGATTGTTTCTTTTTGTTCCGCCAGAGAAAGTCGGTGAAGTAGTCTGGTGCGTGGTCCTGGTTCAGATAACCGAGCCATTCATCGAATCCGTGATCGTTGGGAAGGCCCGTGGAACCGGGCTCGCCGAGGCCCCATTTACCTGTGATGGCGGTCCGATAGCCGGCATTCTTGAGCAGCTTAGCCACAGTGAAGTCCTCCGGACTAAAGGGAATACGCCCATCCTGACCATCGTGAGGTGGTGTGTTGATTCCCTTGTTGTCGCGAATGCGAGTATGGCCCGTATGCTGGCCGGTCATGAGCACACTGCGACTCGGCGCACAAACCACAGCGCCCGTGTAGCACTGCGTAAACTTAAGCCCTTCCCTTGCCATCCGATCTACACACGGGGTCTTGATAAACTTCTGCCCGTAGCAACCAAGGTCCGCGTATCCCAGATCATCGGCCATGATAAATATAATGTTCGGCTTTTCGCCGCCGGATGCAAAGGTTTCGGTGCGGGCAAACGTCTGCCCCTTAAGACTGTTCACCACTACCCCCGTCGCACCCACACTGATCAACTTCAAAAAATCTCTCCTTCTGATACTTGAAGTCATTCTACTTTTTCTCCTTTGATTTCTATCTCTGAGTACCTAGGTGATTTCTCTGCATCTGCATTAAACGTTTATTTTGAATATCAGGCTGCCTGACAGGACACGTTTATTCGCATAGTCAATTCCTACACGGCCTCCGGGATTGTAAAAGGCGGGCGATAGGATCCACGGACAAGCCGGTTAGCTTCCGCTGTAGTTATGGATTCATTGGGGCCTGTTACTGAGATGATTTTTTCCGAAGCTGTGTCTATTGTCAACCAGGGGCCGAGGGACAAGGGTGTCTGATGGAGATCGACTTCATTGGCCTTTACATGATCGACGATGCTGTCTAATATTCGCCCCGCCAGATCACAGTTCCTGATCGCCTCCTTGACCCGATCCGGCGTGGCCGGTGCACCCAGACGGTATGAAATATTGCCCAGATGACAACATGCAGACGAAATATGGCCCTCCTCAATAGGCGCCTTGAGGATCGAAGCGTCGCGCCGGCGAACGGCTTCGATGAAGTTCGCCGTATGATTGCCCCCACCACTGCCGACAAACTGCTTGATCTTCTTACCGTCGTTATCATAAACCCAACCACCCGCACGCAGACCCGCGAAGTAGCCGCCCTCGCAATAGACAATCACTCCTTCACGCACACCGAGTACATGATTGAGATTCCTCGAACCTTTCCTGTCGCCCAAGTTACGGTCCTCAATCACAATTGGTGCATCATCATAATCCAGCAGTGTTAATTGTGTGTTCGGTGTCTCGGCTACATCATCAATCCCGAATCGCCCGCCGACACAAATCGCGCGCGGCGGCAACGTTTTATAGCCCATCATCCACCGGCAAAAATCGAACGCGTGAATACCGCTGTTGCCCAGATCGCCCGTACCGGTAGACCATATCCAGTGCCAATCATAATGCAGTTTTTTGCGTCGCAGTGGCTTGAGTTCGGCGGGCCCGCAGTAAAGATCATAATCCAGCCAGTCCGGGGTATACTCCGTCACGCGGCCAATACCGGGCCTCAACTCATACCACGGCACATGCGCGCGAAGAATCTTGCCGAGTTTGCCACTCTGCACGTAATCGACCGCTTGGGCCAGACCCTCATCGCTACGATATTGCGTACCCGCCTGCATGATGCGGCCATACTTCTTCGCAGCCTGAATCATCTTGCGGCCTTCGAGAATGTTGTGGCTGACCGGCTTCTCGACGTATACGTCCTTTCCGCTCTGGCAGGCCCATATAGCAAGTAATGCGTGCCAGTGATCCGGTGTGGCAATAACGACCGCATCGATGTCGTTACGATCCAGGATTCTCCGCGGATCCGTATCGGAGAACACATTGTCGAAAAGCTTTACCTGGTCCGCTAAACGCTCAGGATCCACATCGCACAGTGCGACAATACGCACACCTGGAATATTCGTGAACTGTTTTACGTGCCCTTTACCCTTATTGCCTAACCCGATAACGGCGACACGAACATCATCATTAGCGCCTAATACTTTCCCCACCGGCGTTAGAATTGTCAGACCAGCAATTGTCGTCTTTAGAAGTTGACGTCGTGAACAGGTTTCAGTGTGTGCACGTAGGTCTGATATTATTGAAGAGGGCGGCATTGTCGAGTTCTCCTTCCTTAGTTTCCAATGTTTGTTTAGTTTGAATTATACATATACATTTTACTGAAATACTCTTTCAGAATTCAAGTTACATATAACGTAGTTTCGTTTCAATTTCAACCATTTGTTATCACTGCTGATTACCTATAACTGCATTTGATATGTACCTCCCTTCACAGTCAAAGAACAAGTTGCTCTTGCTTCAGGTGGTGGGAGAGCATCGTTACCAAAACGTTTGCGTACCAATATACTGACTGCCAGAGACAGCAGAATCTGAAATTACTTCCATGGGCAATGTTATCATGTCCGTGGACTCGGCTTCAATCCACATCTATTCAGTGGCTACGGCAGGCGCCTCTGCATACAATCGGATGTCATCGATGTATAAAACACCGGAACTACCGATACCTTCAACACCAATGGTCAGGGTCTGTACGCTTTGAGGATTCACGTTTTCAGAGGTCAGTTCAATTACCCACTGCGTCCAAATCAGTTTTGTCAAATCACTTGCATCGCCTGGATAATCAATCCTTTTGTTGTTGATTTCAACGTACAATTTTCCACCTTTATTCGTGTCAACACCATGAAAGTACAATACAAGGACCTTGACGCCTGAACGGGTCCAATCTCGAGCCTCCTCAAAAGTACATGTCGCCCACGAGTCGCTGGCGTTATTCAGGCCGTAATAGAAAGGCAATGATTTACCACCGCCATGGATAATAGTCTCTTCCATGTAGGAAGGACTGTTCTCGTCTCCCACGGCCGAGCCCGAGCCGTTGCCGGGATAAGCCGGTTCGTTATCATGAGCGACATAGCCAAGCCCATCTTTCCATGTCCACCATATCTCGTTATTACCGACGTCGTAATCCTCAAAATCATCCACAACAAGGTAATCTGTCGTACTGAAACGCCATATATCACCTTCCCAGAGGCTGGGAATCTCGGCTTCGTTAACTTCATCCACTCTCCAGAAGTAGGTCTGGCCCAGTTTTAGGTCGAGCCCGCTTGGATCATAGTTATTCTCATTTACCGTATCGACCAAGGCTAAATTGTCCATGGAGTCACCCAGGCTGATACGATGCTGCTCCGCTTCCCGACCTACACGCCAGGCCAGGATTGATCCGGGATTCAAACCTTCGGCTCCATCGGCAGGCTGTGGCTCTCGAGCATTACCGATAATCCTGAACAACTGAACCTCACTTAAGCCATAAAGGTCGATTAGATCGCCCCAGTTGTTTCGGGCATTCAGTCTTAGGCCCCGGGTCAATATGCTGTCCAATTCAATCACAGTATTGGCAGCGTAATTATCTGCTGAAATGCCCTGATTGAATGTTACGTCACCAAGAACCGACCAGTTCGTTCCATCGTCTGTTTGTTCAATAGTGACATCCCTTGGCCCCCAACCTAACACGTCCTCAAACGCCGTATTGAAATTCCACACACGCATAAGATCCAGCTTGTAAATGTCTTCAAAGACATATTGTATCCAGGCGCCCTCGGTTTCGACGTCACTGACCCACATATCCAACATATCCGCCGAGTGTTCGCCCTGGTCGTTTAATCCAGATCCATCAATAGTCCGCTCAGGACCGTAATCGGCGTTCAAGGAACTGGAAGCCGTGGCCGTGAGGTTCTCGATTAGATAGCTGTAAGGTTCTACGGTAAAACGCCAGACATCACCCTTCCAGGGACTATCCGTCTCTGCATCATTGACTTCATCAATACGCCAGTAGTAGGTTTGACCGTATTCAAGTGTGCCAGGATTATACGTCAAAGCAATCTGACCTTCGGCCTTGAGTACATCGAGAGGATTACCTCGCTCGGCATTACTGATAGCATCAATGTCTGTTCCAAAATAGACGTCGCGTTTGGTGGCCATGACAGACGGTGTCCAACTCAGAACGATCGGATTACTTGTTGGGTCACGTACGACATCCGTTGCCCCATCTGCGGGATTTGGATCGTATGCCAAAACTGGAGACTCAGCCCATATTTCTTTCCAGCCACCTCCAATATCTGTAATTATCACATTTGGATAGGGAGGTATGGGAACAATCGCCCATTCATCCGCATTCTCCGGATCCCAATCCCCGCCGGCGCCGGTGTTCCCAACACGTAATATACCACCGCCAACATGCAATACGGATCCACGATCCATCATGCTTTGAATCTGCGCGCAGACCATCAATCCGCCATGTAGCCAGATATGCACATCCTGATTACCGGCGTTGTCCGGGAACTTGAAGTCCACATTGGCGTAGAATTCACCGCCGTTCATCGTGATAACACCCTGACTGTTCGTATCGAGCCTGGCATTGATGGTAAAACGCCCTCCTTCCTCTACAATCAGATGCCTGCCATCCTGAACTCTTGATCGTCCTGTGATGGTGAGATTACCACCGGCCATGATCTGCAGTGTATCACCAGCTCCAAAGCCGCCTTCATCAAAATTCGCCCAGGTTTGTGTGTCGCTGATCTGGATAAGATCCTGAGCCTGAACAGAGCTATTCACACTCAACAGCATCCCTGCTATCAGAAACAACATTTTCTTCAACATTTTCATTCCTCCCAAAAAAGGTTAATGATATAGACTTGGATTTCCTATATAAACGTCATTGAAATACTCCTGTATACTTCATGCAACATAGTACCAAAATTTCATCTAAATGTCTACAATTTTCTGAGATGTTCAGCATATTGAAATCGAACCATATATATGCTATCATCATGGTCGTAACTTGTAGAAATCATATTCATGAAATCAAATGGGAAGCACAGGTCAAATGAATAGAATCAAAATTGTATTATTTGTCATAATCATCTCGGTTGTCGCAGGTATGGAAACGAGTCGATGTGAAACGCTTAGTCTTGAAGGTGTGACGGTCATGCCTCATATGCAATCTCGTGAAATGCGATACAGACAGACGACAGATTTCAGCCTTGGCGCAAGAACACAGTTGTTCATTCAAAATGTGTCCACTTCACCGCTATCGTTAGAACCCGATACTGATATTCGCCTGCGGGGCAGGACACCAAAAGAATTGTTAGAGGCAGATGAATGGGCCTGGTATGATTTTCCTGATGTCTGGCAAGGCCAGTCGCTCGTGCTTCCACCTCAAGCGATGACTGTCTTGACCTGGAACGGCAAGCGCCAGCAATGGGGGACAGACACGAGCGCGGATATGAGCGTTACATTATCGGGGAAAGAGGATACCGCAACGCAATTTCAGGTTTCGATTGAAAAACCGGAAGTTTGGTTGTCTGCGATAACGTTCTTGGGCAAAGAGGAGAATCCATTTCCGGACCATTTCATTTTTCATGTCAACAACCACACAACAAATCCGCTGCGGCTGGAATCTTGCCGACTGTGGTTGCCGGAGGGAAATTCCACTTGGCGTGTATTGATGCCTCAAGAGTGGAAGTCAAATCTTGAGACATTTCCCAAAGATGGAACGATTCCCTCTGGTGAGCAAGGGGGAGCGATAGTTTCAACCAGTATTTTGCCGCTTACCTACACAGCTCTGGAAGTTCGACTGCGTGACTCCAATAACGAGCCTGTTACACTTTGGGCACATTTGCGTATCAAACGGGAAGTATTTGATATCAGTGGAGGATGGGTAGCTTCCAAGGTGAATGGCCGCAGCACATTGACCTTCGAGCCCTATTTAAAAACTCTTCAACGCATGCACATCAACACAGGGCATATAGGAGAAGTGAGCGGTTATACTGACAATCCGGAACTGTATTCGCGTTATCCGCTCAAGAGGTTCAACAAACTTGCGGATTTCGAGCGTTATGACACCGACTCGATGCTGAAGCAAGTTCATGCCGTTGAATTTCTTGGCGAGCCGCAATATGGCGGCGGCCACCCCGTACATCCGATGGAGGTATGGCGACAATTAACACCTTACCAATTGACTCGTCTGGTAACCACCGTAACTCACAGCGAAGAACGTATATGGCGCTTTTATGCCGGATTATCGGATTATCCGCATTATGATGCCTACCGTGTATGCGCACCATCGCCGGATTCATGGAGATTGTACGACCGCTGGGGGGATGAACGCATTCGCTGGGGGGCTCCACTGGAAACAATTGGAGAAATGACTCGAAGCCTACGAGAACTGAATCGTCCTGCATCTATTGGTTATTGGTCTCAGGGAGCCCATGCGGGCTGGGATAGCTATGGTGGTCGGACGCGTACATCACCAACACCACACGAGTTGAGGCTGCAAGCGTACCATGCTCTCAGCAGCCGGATTACGTCGCTATACTGGTTCAATCTCAGTCTCAAGTCACTGATAAAGTTCCGTGATTTGATTGATGAGATCATGCGAGTTGGGCGGGAGATTCGGATGTTAGACCGTTTCTACCTTGAGGGAACGGCCTACCGTTATGAGCAGATTAAAAACGAAGGTAAACCTGACTGGGATCTGGCTTCGATCACAGCGCCACAGACGGCCCTACTGTTTGCGCTTGATCTTGCCTACGAGGCGAATCCTTTAGAGAAGGTATTTCAATTTGGACCGGCAAGGGCAGCCCATTTCAATTTCGTGCTGCCGTCACATCTACGAGAGCCGGTGGATGTGTTTCGTATCGACGCCGATGGCATCCAGGAGATATCTTACAAGTTTACCAATCATGGCGTGAGTATTGACGACCATATCAACAAAGTAGGCATCTATGTAGCCACAAAAGACTCTTCTGTCCGTAAGCAACTGGAGGATAGACGACGTGAACTCATTCGATTTGAGGAGTCATTCCAGTTTGATCCGGCCCATTCTGATGCCGACTTCGATGTTCTACGCGAATTTGCGGCGGGCAAATGAAGGCAATAACGCAATTCTCCGTTGTCTGGGCTTCCATCTCTCTAATTGCTATTTACATCCCAGCAGTAAGTTGCCACAGACTCGCTGGGGATTACAGCGAGGACTTGGGTACTTCCTTCTGAGGATCAACGCTGTGAGCGTGAAACTCGTCCACCGGCAAGCGGATTTATAATGCCCACTGGACATTCCTCGCCGTATACACTTTGCCGGATTCGGAGAATCTTTGCGGGCAGGCTCGCCATATCGCCGTACCGGCCCTGGTCGTCGTAAGAAGGCGGAGCAAGGACTCTGCCTGCTTATGCTCATTTCTTCCGTTGGTCCACGACCTCCCCCGGCACCTGTCCGGCGCGACCCGAAGGCATGTAAACGGTTAAGGCTGGCGCTGCGAAGGCGATTCCCTCGGCTTCGAACTGTTCCGACATCTGGAGGGTAACGCGTTCGCTGAACGCCAGGAAATCCCAATACTCCGGCGGGTGATACCAGTAGACCACGAAGATGCCGAGCGATCCCTCATTGACGTCGCGCAGGTAAACGCGCGGTGGGTAGTCTGCCTTCATCCCTTCATGGTCCTTCAGAATCTCACGCAGGATTTCCAGTGCCCGTCTGATCTTCGCCGGAGGCATGTCGGAGGGCAGTTCAATCGTCATGGCCCGCTGTATATAGGGGCGGCGACCAATGTTTTCAATTTCGGCTCGTGCCATTCCTTCGTTAGGAATAGAGACCAGATGCCCGGTGAGTAAACGAATTTTTGTTGAGCGTAAGCCAATTTCCTCGACAATACCGTCATAGCCTCTCGCAACAATTCGTTCACCTACTGTGCAGGGTTTATCCAGCATGATCATCATGCTGCCCAAGATATTCTTCAGCGAGTCTTGAGCTGCCAACGCCAAGGCCAGACCGCTAACCCCGGCACCGGCTAGTAATGTTGTCAATGGGATTCCAAGCCGTTGTCCGCCTTCCAATAGCACGACTGCCGCTCCAACGATGCTGAGAACACGACAAGCGAGTCGAGCTAGTTGTGCATCCAAACCAATCGGCTGAATCCAAGGAGTTGCGATGATTAAATCGGCCAAGCGGTTTCCGGCACTGATAATTAAAACCATCATGGCAAACAAGAAGATTAGGTGCAGCGCAAACGAAATCGTGATGACCAAGTATCCATAGATCTGCAATTGCTCAACAACGAAGTAGCGTGTTGCCAGAGGCACGAGCATTGCGGTAAAAGGAAAGAGCAGCGTTGTCAAGTAACGAGCCAAACTGGATCGCAGTTTCCTGGCTCTCGACCGGCCCACCAGGTAGATCGTGGTCATGACAACCGATGCGAAGAGCAGACTCAGGACCACCCCGATCCACTGCCAGATGGCTTGACCCGACCAACGTGTGCGCGCCCAGGATGGGATCCAACTACTCGGGATCATCCAGCCCGGCTCGGAGATGAACACGTCATAGAATCCAGGCGTCGTTGTCTCTCGTTCGATGTATTCATAGTCTTTGACAATCTCGTAGAACTCTTTGGCCCGCGCCACCGTATCGGCGCTAAAGAGGAACTCGCCCTCACGGCGTCCCTCCTTAATCTTGACGATCGCGATCTCCGTATGCGGAATGATCCACTTGGTGATGTTGCCTTGAGCAACATCATTGGCATCAGGCCATGCCGAGTCCGGCGGCAGTTCGATCCGGTCCAGGACTTCCTTCAAGCATACGGCAGCTTCTTTGGCCAGACTCGTGGTCAAGGCCGGCGGCAGCTCGCTGAGGTCAAAGAAGCGCATAAGACCTTTAGCGACGGAGACCCGCGCTGCCTCAGATGCGTGGGATCGGCCCTCTGTCCTTGCAAGCTGGTACACGTCGTGCATTCCCACGAGAAAACTCTTTAAAGTGGCACGTGGGCTGGAAGTGTTGGCCATCTCCAAAGGATAAGGATCGTCCGCTGCAGTCGCGGTGTCGGCTGCTAATGCAATGATGAGAATCACCAGCCAGCGCAAGGTCAATAAGGTGACGAAACGCAGCGAACGGCGAATGTTATTCCCTATGGTTTCGGTCATTCCATTAGCTCACTTTCAGCAGACTTCCAGGTCTGGTCGAACCGGGGATCCGGCTTGGTAATCCTTGAGATCCTGTCCGTGTTTGATATTGGGGTATTTCGCCATGCGGGCTCCCAGCGCAGCGAAAATCCTGCTGGCTGGTTCCGCATCTGATTCCGACGGTTCATCTCAGTCACTCCTATGTGTCATTTTCGCTCACAATGTACAGTTGTTTCACGCGAGCAGCATTATTACTCGAACCATTTGGCAAAGACGTTTTCGACCACGGGAGCCACGTTGATACCATTCATCCATTCCGGCGCGATAGCATCCGCGCGTTCTACGTAGTAGTCCAGATCCACAGAGAAGTCCCAGGGCCGACCGTTGATAATGAAGGTCTTTCCGAATGTGAGATTCAAGGAGACCGTCCCAATCTGACGATTCGTGGTTGTAGGTCATGATCGGCGCGCTCCCAACGCTCGAGCCGTCGCCCGGCAGGACAACACCAAAGAGTTGTATAGCCGTCAGGCTTATATCGGCCTCGCTCGTACTGGCCCGGCGCAAAAATGGGAGATCGGGAGTCGATTTACCGTCGCCGGCAATGTCCCACTGGTGGTTGGCGAAGACACCGAAAACGGTTTTTTCGCTCACGTAACCAAGCTGAAAACCGGGCCCCAGAGCCCACTGCTCGCTGCCCAACTCGTTCGAAGCCGTGGGAATGACCGACGAGAATCCAACGCTCCAGAGCAGACCATTTTCGAGGGTAGCTCCGTATTGCACGTCCAGCGTGATATCTCCCAGGCCGCTGTCGGAGCCCAAACGCCGACTACTGCTATCGTAGACCGGTTGATCGACGACAAGGGGCACTCCGGGACGAACCCAGACCGTTCTCCCGCTTTCCAGGGGAAAGGGAAGCGTGGGCTGGAAAAACAACATATACATGTCTTGATCGTCAGCACGCGGCAGGTCTCCGTCGAAGCTGAAGAACTGGTTCTGAAACTTCAGACTGGCAAGCGCCGTGTTCGGATTGGCCAGCTCTTTGGCGATTTCGTCACTTGTCGGCATGCGTTCCTCCGCCCCAGCGACCATACACAATGAAACAGAAAGAATGAATGTCCTTACCAGGAGTCTCACATTGGGTTCCTTTGCTTTTTGATGCTCGCGCCCTTGCTGCAATACGCTTATTATCAATTCCTTTTCTGGTTTGAGGTGGCAGTGCAGGCCCTGAACACTGACACCGCAAACCTCTCTTCCTACTTCACCAACTCGAGATCGCCGGGCATCCAGGTCTTGTCAAACCAGGCCTGCAAGGGACCGTAGAGGCGAAGCAGAATATTGTAGCCCTTCCCGGGCATGGTCTGGATCCAGTTGCCTTCGCGTCCTCTCGGTGGTTTCGGGCCGAACCAGACCGTGTAGGAACCATCCGCATTCGGCTTCACCGAGGGATTGTTGCTGTCCAGGCCGCCAGACTTCTGGTCGGTCTCCAGCACCGAACGGGTCTGGTTGTCATACACCACGAAGGACCAGAAGTCCTTGGCCGGAACAGGGCCGGGCAGGGTGCACGTGTAAGTCTTGCCGCCGTCGAGATAACGGCCTTGGGAATCGTGGGCGCCGATCTCGTAGGCGGACCCCGTGCCAACCTTGGGCTGGGCCATGGCCGGCGTGATGGCGGTCGCGTAGTAGTGGAACATGATGCGGTCGTCCAGCACCAGCTCGCCGTTGTTCATGAATTCGTGGCTGCCACCCGTGAAACAGGAATACCACTGGCGTTTGCCCGGATAGAAATAGGCACTCTCCAGGCGAGGACGGAAGGTGATCGAACGCGCCGTGGCATTACCGATGGCCACGCCCTCGGTGAGGATCTTCTTCATCCGGGCGTCCGGCGCAAAGGGCTTGCCCTTCTTGATCCCGATCGCCGCGAACTGACCGACGATTTCAGGATTAAATGCATCGGCAGGCTCATATTGGACGACGGCGTCCAACTCATGCCAGTAGCTATAGTCGTTCGCATGAATCGTATTGAACTTCTTGCCGGAGACTTCGACCACCCGTCCCTTTGGAGGATTGTCCCGCCTTGAGAGCGGATAGATGCGGAACTGGGTGCGCAGCGGCTTGAGCGCTGCCTCCAGACCGGCGTCCTGAACGATGGCACGCAGGAACATCCAGTTGCGGTAGGTGGGCGTTTTCATCACGCGATACCCCTCGGGCAGTGCTCCCCGGTAGTCAGGACCGACAAAGATCCACTTGCCACCCTTGCCCTGGTTCGGGCCGGTCACGCCAAAGTCGGTGACATAGCGGAAAAAGGCGTCATCCACCGCACCGACGAGAAACCCGGCGGGCACCTCGACAATGGCCGGCTCGTCCTTGACATTGATTTCGGCGAACGCATAAGGGGTCGAGGTGTTGAAGGTCAGGGCCAGCGTACGCGCATCGCCGTAATCCTGCCACAGGGCCAGATCGCCCGGTGCCGCGCCTGCCTGCTTGAGCCCTTCCAGCATGGCGTAGATAGACGTGCACGGGATGCCGTTGAGAAAGGCATCGACAGCACGCGACAGGTCGATAAAGTCGTAGGTCTTCTTGACCGTGGCGGCACTGGGCATGCCGTCAGTAAACGTGAGTTCGCCGAGAAACTCGGTCTGCACCCTGTCCGGCGTGATCAGGCTCTTGGGCACATCGGCCTTGTACTTGGGTTCTGCAGCAGATGCTAAAGAGACCAGGCCGGTCAGTAATGAGGCTGCAGCCAGCAGCGTGAGGGTAATGCGATTTGTTTTCATTTAATGTCTCCCGTAACCATGGTTTTTATTGGTTTTCATTCTCAAAAGTCAGGTATATGTTATTTTACTTCACCAGTTCGAAGTCGCCCGGCTTCCAGGTCTTGTCGAACCAAGACTGCCCGGGCCCATACAGACGCAAGAGCACGTTCCAGCTCTTGCCGGGCACGGTCTGCACCCAGTTGGATTCGTGCCCCTTAGGTGCGGTCGGACCGAACCAGACGTCTACCGAGCTATCCGCGTTGATGACAACGCCTTTTCTCTGGCTGCTGATGCTGGGGAACTGCTGATCGGTCTGCAGCATGGAGCGGGTCTGATTGTCATACACCACGAAGGACCAGAAATTCTGGGCCGGGATGTTGGGCGGCAGGTGGATCTTGTAGGTCTTGCTGCCGTCGAGCGGATGACCTTGGGAATCGGTCGTGGCCGCGGCGTACTGTGAGCCAACGCCGACCATCTTCATGGCCATGGCTGGCGTGATGCCTGTGGCGTAGTAATGGAACAGGACACGGCCTTCCAGATTGCGAACCCCCGGTTGAAGCAGGAACTCGTAGCTGCCTCCGGGGAAATTGGTGAACCACTGTCGATCCGGGAAGTAGTAGACGCCATCCATGCGGGGACGGAACGCGAGGGCACGCGCGGTCGCATTGGCCACGGCCACGGCCTCAGTGAGGATCTTCTTCATGCGTGCGTCCGGCGCGAATTCCTTGCCCTTCTCGATGCCGATGGCGGCCAACAAACCGAGCGTTTCCGGATCCGACGCCTCACTGGGTTCATACTGTACAATCGCGTCCACTTCCTCATAGAAATGAAAGTCATTAGCGTGAATCGTATTGAACGCCTTACCCGAGACATTGACGAACTTCATGGGAGGCGGGTTGTGCGCATCGGAGAGTGAATACACCTTGTAGTACTTCCGGGTGTTTTCGAGGGCCGTTTTCGTGCTACCGTTGACGAGGAAGCCGCGATAGAACATCAAATTACCATAGGTCTTTGAGCGCAACACGAAGTAACCTTCCGGCACCTCACCTTCATAGCCGGGCGGCAGGAGCAGGTACTTGCCGCCCTTGCCCTTGTCCGGGCCCGCGTTACCGAAGTCACCGACATACTTGAACCAGTGGTCGTCGATGATGCCGAGCACGTTCGGTGGTGTTTCGATCACCAGCGGCCCCTCGCTCGTATCGAACCATGCCATGTGGTAGATGCTCTCGGTATTGGGTGTGAGATATAAGGACTTCGAGTCCATCAGGTCTTCCATGATGATCACGGTCTGGTTGTTGTCCGCGCCCTGGGTGGCCCAGCCTGTGCGGAATCCCTCGGCCGAGGCACCGGGCACGCAGTTGAGAAACGCCTTGACACCGTTCATGAAGTCGAGGTTCTCATAAACGGTCTGCGTGGTGGTATCGTCGGGATACCCGTCAAAGAACTTCAACGTCCCGATACGCGTCTTGACGCTGTCCGGTGTGGTGATGGATTCGGGAATGGCTGTCGTCATTTTCATTTTCGGCGGGACTGCACAAACAGCTGCTGCTGTCATACTTATCAATAGTGATGTGAATAATTGCTTCATTTCTATGTCCTTTCGTTTTCAACTGATTTAATTTAGGTTTTTTCAAGTCTTCAGCAGTTTTTTATCATACTAAAATAGTTAAGTATTGTTCATGGATTTTATCAAAAGATCACCGATTTCCGCAAAATTGCATCCATTTCACTCGATATACGATTCAAGCCACTTTTTGGTTATTTCGGAAACATGAATTGAATCTGGAACTGCAGCTGCCAATCGGCACCGGTTCGCGGGGCCTCGACATTATAATAAGCCTTTAAAGCTGTGTTAACCGGCTGTTTGCCAATACGAAATACTCTGCCGATACCGCCACCGATGGGAACCGTCCATGTTTGGCTGCTGTCGGCGGACCAGTTGGCCGTGATAACGGGAGAAGCGGACAGATACCAGCCACCATCCATTCAGTGCAGTTGTTTGGATCAAAGGCGGAGAACCAGGGCAGGTTATTATGTCGCAACAAAACATGGCCAACTGGCTAATTGTGGATGCCGAGGGTAAATTGATGACTGAACTAAAGGAATCTGGCCGCAATGCGGCTCCATTGATGTCACAAACTTTAATCACCGACGAGCAATGGCATCGCATAAGTATAGCATGGGATGGTTCTCACAGAACGCTCTGTGTTGACGGCGTTAAAGTGGCCGAAGACACACAGAATGGCCTGGGAGTTTTCGGTAGCGGTTTATATATCGGTGTTGGGAAGAACTACCCCGCCGATGCTTTTTTCTCCGGCCTGATTGATGATGTAAGAATATATAATCGTGCCGTAAGCCCATAAGTATTTGTTAACGAAGCATATGGTTTAAAGAGCTGGTAGCTTGAGAGAGTCACCAGCTCTTTTTAGCATAGGCATTGAATACCGATGTCAAATAATCGGCGTTTTTGGGTTAAAAATAAGGGTGAAAAGGAAGAATTTTAAATGTCGTTTTTGGCAATAATCAGGGCGATTTTGCCCCCTAAAATCAATAGCTCATAACGACGGCCAGTGCCTAATTAAATTTTTTACAGAACCAGCTAAGGGCCAACGGATACTCATTGGGCTTCAGAATCGAACCTAATATTTTCAGTGTGCTCTCCAATGCGTACTCGCTTGGATTCTTTGGGTAGTTTCGAATCAACAATAGAAACGTTCTCAAAGGTTACGTCGCGAACATTGTGTTCAGAGTCTGCTCCCTGAATCTGTACAAGGTAATCACCGGATTGGCCATATATTGTTATGTTACGGAAGTGGATATTCTTTATGAATCCGGGCACTTTCTTACGCATATATTGGTTCACTACTGGACGTAGACGGATAAACTCTTTTTGGCCTTCACCGTGAATCCGGATATCTTCAATTGTTATGTCCTCAAGTCGCATATCCTCACCTGGCTCCAAAAGGAATGGTGTCATGCTGAAATGGACAATGTCGAGATTCCGGAGCGTAACATTTCGCATAAAAGCAGCTCGGCTTTCATGTCCTAGCAGAAAAATCCGAGCCCGATCGCACCAGAGAATCGAGTTCTCCACTGTTATTCTTTCAACATTGCTGTTTGGCGCACTATAGTCGAGTCCCTTAAGAGCAACACAATCATCATCACTTCGGATAAAACAATCAGTGATCAGCACATCTTGTGAATTGCATGGATTGATGCCGTCATCGTTCTGAACACGGGAGTTACAAAGCTTCACATTCCGAATCGTTACTTGCTGACAGTTTTTCGGTACGATGGTCCAATGTGACGAGCCCCGGAGTGTAATGCCGTTAATTTCAACGTTGGTACTGTTGCGAATAGCAATCAAATTACCCACCGGACCCTTGCGCCATTCCCATTCAGAGCCATCTAAAATTCCACGTCCACAAATCTGAATGTTTGTTCCTTGAGCCAGTACCTCGGCTTTCACGACAGCGCCACCGGCTAGGTAAAGTGTCTGGTTGCTATTCAAGACGATCTTCTCTGGCTTGTGCACACCTGGGCCATAAAAGATAACACCCTCGTCATCAGGCTTTGGTACATTCATTTCCAGGGGGTTTGCAAACAGCAACAGTGGAGCTCTCCTTCCATCTGGCTCTATGCTGAGCTTATATGGTCGGTCCAATGTCAGTTCTAATGTATGTTCATCAAACAGTGTTGGCTGTATTTTGTATGACAATGGCCGGATAACAACGTTTTTAAGTGACTGTTTTGACACAATACGGACTACAACAGATCCCGACATGTCGAAATTGGCAAATGAATAAGAGCCGCCGTGGTCCCATTCCTTTCCAGCGAAAGGTGGATCCAGAACACGTGCTATGTATACATCAACCTTCTGGCCCGTTGCGTGCACTTCATAGTCGGTCGATAAGACTTCGCCAGTCGGAGCAGGGTACGTTACTACCTTAGTTGCACTTGTTGCAGCGCCATAGCTTTGGTTTGAAACTATGAAGAAAAATGCTACCAGAACTCCAACTGTCAGTAGATGGCTGGCTTGATTTAAATATTCACACCTTTTGGTTATAATAGTTGTTTTCATAACACCGGTTTCATCCTTAAACTTAACCATGTTCTGACCGAGTATTCTTTTTTTCTGATAATGAAAAAGTATAGCACTGTTTCAAATAATATTAAGCCTTATGGAACAGAGAAGGGCGTATACAAAAACTGCTTATTTTTTAGCGATTCTGGTGTTAAGCTTCTTTTTCATAATCCGCCCCATCTTAAACTTGACACTTCGACTTGCAGGGACGTCAATTGGCTCCAAAGTCTTAGGATTCTGGGCTTTTCTTGCTGCTCGCTCTTTGACTTCAAATACACCAAAATCGCGGAATTCCAAGCGATTGCCTTTGGTCAGTTCAAGGGTAATCTCATCGAGGAAATTCTGAACAATAGCTTTTACTAATGTATTCTTAACCTGGTTGCTTTTGGCAATTCGATCAACAATATCCTTCTTTTGAGTCGTTGACATTTTTTTCTTCGTGACCTCAAAATTTAAATAATAGCAACATGCAGATGTTAACAATAGTCTAACGGAATGAGCTTTGGTGAGCAAACAGTTTATTTTGACAGAATTGTCCTGTTTGTTACTTCTCCGGCCGCCATTGCAACGTGCGAAAACATTATTGATTCAGCTGAAAAAGGTCGATCACCAATAGATGAATTGATCAATTGGTTGGACATTTCATAGCGCCTAATTGGGGGTATCGTCCTTGTTGACCGATTACCCTTTAACCCTCGTTCTCGGACCACTGTCGCTAAAGCTTGCTCTTCAAATCATTTACAGACAGCGTTATCGGATCTTCGTCCGATTCAGAAGGAGCGCGCAACAAGCGCGCAACAGATTGGCCCTTACGGGATGCTTCAGAAGCCACCCGGGCCCGGTCCAGAATGTCCTTTCGAACCGCCAGATAGAACCGTTCGGTAGTTTCTATACCGGCATGTCCGGCCAATTCCTTGACCTCATGGAGACTGAGTCCCTGAACGATCCAGTTACTAAGGCATGTTCGTCGCAGATCATGAAAGGTCCCTGTACGAATACTTGCTAGGTCACGGATCTTGTTGAAGTGATGGCAGAACTTCGATATTGGCGATCGTCCTTTCTCAACGTCCCATTGCTCGGCCCTGCGGAGTTTCTGGATGCATTCGTAACGAGCCATCGGAACAAAAATGTACGGGCAGCCTTCAGATTGGGACATCTGATGCTCAACCAACAGCCTTACCAGTTCGGCAGTTAACGGAAGTGTACGCCGTTCGGTGTCCTTGATGTGCCATTCCCAAGTGTCCTCTCGATCCTTCTTTGGAGCAACATCGACTGTCATTCTGGCAAAGTCGATATCGCGCCAGGTGGTATTCATAAGCTCGCCACGTCTCATGCCAGTACTCAGACCCTTACGTATGAGCAGTTCCCATTTTACCTCAGAGCCTTTCTGTTCGTACTGCCTGGCAGACCTGCACAGGCAGTAGCACTCCTGGTCTGTGAACACGCGGATCTTCCGCCTTGGTGCTTTCGGGGGCTTAAGCCTGCGAAGCGGGTGCCGGTCGAGTTGGCCACGATCTTCCGCTAA
>WOR8_10001947_pt1 | contig 20669 bp, 21 predicted proteins | sample DeeMarSeWOR38_10_FD_19890 | JGI IMG/M metagenome (IMG submission 19890) | reverse complement strand
CTTAGTAAATTAATTAAAGAGTCGTTAGATGCCATTCTTTTTTTAGAAAAATTTCCTAATGGTACAATAGATGTTTTTATTACAGTATTGGATGCAGATGGAGGAACACGATGTGCAGCATTAACTGCAGCCTCATTAGCTTTAGCAGATGCTGGGATACCAATGAGAGGATTAGTTACTGGATGTGCAGTAGGTAAAGTTGGTGGAAAAATTGTTGTTGACCTATCTGACGTTGAAGATAAGGAAGGGGAAGGAGATATGCCTTTTGCTATGATAAGTAACTCTGAAGATATTACATTACTTCAATGCGATGGACAGTTACATCCTGATGAGGTTAAAGAAGGGATAAAATTAGCTAAGGAAGCTATAAAGAAAATTTATGCAATTCAACGAGAAGCTCTCCTGGCAAAATACTCTACAATAGAAGAGGCGATTGAAGAAATTTCAGATGAAGAGGAAGAGTAGGTAGAAAAAAATGCGATCAGAAGAAATAATTGGAAGTTTAGAACGAAAATATCTTTTAGATTTACTTTCACAAAAAAATCGAATGGATGGGCGAGGATTTTTTGATTCTAGACCTATAGAAATCATTCCTAATGTTATAAAAAAGGCTGAAGGCTCAGCAATGGTTAAATGGGGAGAAACAATTGTGTTAGCAGGAGTCAAAACAAGCATAGGTGCCCCATTTCCAGACACTCCAGATGATGGAGTTATAACAGTAAATGCTGAAATGTCCCCCATATCATCTCCAACACAAGAAAGTGGTCCTCCTGGTCCCGATGCCATAGAACTTGCAAGAGTAGTCGATCGGGGAATACGTGAGAGCAAAGTTATCCCGATGCAAGGTCCAAAAATTTGTATAATTCCTGGGAAATATGTTTGGGTTATATTTATTGATGTTTACATACTTGATGATGGAGGAAATCTGTTTGATTCCTCAGCACTAGCAGCCATGGCAGCATTAGCTAATACAAAAATAAATAAGGTAGAAGTTGATGATGAAACTGGTGAAATTTCTCTATTGGAAGAAAAAGAGTATTTACCACGAAATGGGACTGTTTCAAGTCTAACTTATGTAAAAATTAATGAGAATATATTGTATGATCCAAACTTGATGGAAGATCGTGGTAAAGAAGCCCGCTTTTCATTAGCTATTAAAGATGATGGCATGATTTGTTCGATGCAGAAAGGAGAATCTGGTGTTTTCTCTGAAACAGAAATTTCGCAAATAATTGAACATTCAATCTCACAAGCAAGAGAGCTACATCAGTTAATTGAGGAAGCATCTAAGAAAGAGTCTCTTCATGAAATGTTTGAATGAGCTGACATAAGTTAATAATTTCAAGGTTTCTATTAAACGATTGGTTGATGATAAAATGGGAAAAACTAAGAAAGTTGGCTCTACAGGCCGATTTGGGACGAGATATGGTGCTACTATAAGAAAAAGAGTCCGAAAAATAGAAGAAACATTACGAATTGCCCATAAATGTCCATCATGCGAATCAGTTAAAGTTAAAAGAGTCTCAATCGGAATTTGGGAATGCACGTTTTGCGGATTTCGTTTCACTGGCGGTTCGTGGGCTCCAGAAACACCAGGAGGGAAAATTGCCCAAAGAACGGCAAAAAGGCTTTCTGATTCTGAAGTATGACCATTTAAAGTAAATTGGTACCAATGGACTCGGAGTTATTTCAAAATAAATGGGTTTTGATTACTACATCAAGAAACCCCCCTCATTTTCTTAGACGGACTGCGAAAGTTCTAAACTACTCCCTTCCTGGTTCGTTCCGAAAAAATCGTGGTTCTAGCAATTTGAATCAACTCTTTTCATTTTGTTGGAATAATGAGATTCCACGACTTTATATTATCGAGGGAGAAAATATGGAAGAAATAGTTCGATTAACAGTATATAAGATAAAAGAAAAGATAGAACCAACAGTTCTCAAGATAACAATGGATAATATCATCAATCTTCAAAGACATATGGCTGATACAAGGATTCATGTTCAAAAAATTGAAATCAGAATGGATGATGAATCTAATGAGTTGATAGACTATGTCCTGAATGAATTATACCTTTCTGAGTATTCTACAACTTCCGAACATTATCAACACAAAACTCTATATTTAGATTTTAAATTACTTACTGAAAATTTGATTTCTTGTGTTGCAAGGTTATTAAGGAACGAAGGGGATCAGATTTTGTTTCAATTAACTATACATAAACCGAATCAGGAATAAATATCAATGGATAAACCGTATAAAGTCATTTTCACGGTACACTATTCATTAGAGAGTCAAGCCAGAATAGTTTATCAGTCTTTAGCTCCAGAGATAAAAGAGAATCATTTTGAAAGATCAGATGTCACAATTGAATTATATCAAAACAGATTAATTGTCAGAATAAAAGCTAGAGACTCAGTTGCAGCAAAAGCATCAATGAATTCTCTATTTCGGTGGATAATTGTTTCCAACAAGACTCTCACAACACTCTCAAAAGAAACTTAACTATATGAAAAGCTAGTATAAAAATGGAGGATTTTAAAAAATGGCGTTCAAAGAACTTTCAGCAGCTCAACAGGAGCAATTAATGAAGCTAAGGCAGCTTGAGGCGACCCTTCAGAACATTAGAATCCAACAAGCTGAGTTTAATCGTACATTACAGGAAAATAATCTTACAAAGAAAGAGCTTACTAAGTTGGATCCGGAAATGCAGATATGGAAATCAGTGGGATCAGTCATGTTTCCAAAAAAAGTTTCAGATACTATGAAAGAACTCACTGATCGTATTGAATTAATTGAATTAAATCTCAAACGGTTATCAAAACAGGAAACTGAGAATAAAGAGAGACTTGAAGACTTACAAGCTCGTTTAAGTAGTCAATTAAGCTCTAAAACAACAAATTAATCCGAGCTTTACCTCAGTTAAATGGGGAATAGGTAATGGATGACGAATTAGACGAAATTATTGATCTGATTTTTACTACAATTCAAAATTATATTGAGTCTGAATTAAAGGGTAATTTGAACGAAGATTCCATTTCAATAGATTTAGAGCAGAATGATCTAGGCGAAATAGAGGTGGGAATAGAAATTTATGTCGAATCTTTTCCTTATCACAAAGTAGATCTTCAAAATATTGTTGATCAAGCAATTTTACATGGGATCAATGTTGCTGATCAAAAATGTCCAAATCTTGTTGTGAAAGCTAAGAGTAGATTTTAAATAAATAGATGTTGAATAATGTTACCCTCGAGTCATTGTTGCAGCAATCCACCATTTACAAAAGCTAGTCATTCACAAAAGCTATTGTGTAAATATCATTTTACTGAAATGATAGAAGGACGTGTTAGAAAATCCATTAACAGGTACTCCATGCTTGAAAAAGAAGATCACGTTGGACTTGGTTTTTCAGGAGGAAAAGATAGCATGGTTTTGATTCATATTCTCTCTACCTTTCTTAAGAAATATCCAAACTCAAAATTAACCGCAATAACCGTTGATGAAGGTATTAAAGGATATAGAGATGAATGTTTAAATTTAACACGTAGAATTACAAAAGATTATCAGATTAATCATATAATTGTATCATTTAAAGATTTATACGGTATTACTTTAGATCAAATAACGGATATCAGTCAAAAAAAGAATTTTTCATTTTCAGCATGTGCAATGTGTGGGATATTACGTCGAAGAGCCATTAATTACGCAGGAAAAGAGATTGGAGCATCTAAAATAGCTACTGCACATAATCTAGATGATGAAGCACAATCGATTCTATTAAATATTGTACGAGGAGACTCTAAAAAATTTATACGATTATCTCGTAATCCAATTCAAAAATATAGCGAGTTAATTCCCCGTATACGACCTTTCGTGAGGATATCTGAACCTGAAATAGTCCTATATGCATGTGCTAAATCACTAGAATATCATTCCTATCCCTGCCCATATGCATATTCTGCAATGCGTAATGATGTCAGAGGATTTCTTTCAGAGATGGAAAGAATAAGACCGCATACCTTAATTAATATTGTGAACCTACATGATAAAATCCTTGATTTAGTTCCTAATACTGATCAAATGACAATCCCTCCAAAAAAATGTAATAAATGTGGTGAAGTTTCAAATAGACAACCATGTCCAGTTTGTGAGCTATTTGAGGAGTTGGGGATAGAAAAATCTAGTCCTCACCAATAGTAAGGAATTTTTGTTCCTCATCGATCCTCTTAATTACTCTTTGATTCTTTTTAATCGATTGTACTAGAATAAGCCCATCAACTTCAAGTTGCATAAGCGCTTTATTCAATTCTCTATCCGAAATTTCACCAATGTCATTTTTAAGTAACCTGATTAAATCATCTTCAAGAAGAACGCCCTCACGTCTTTCTACAATGTTCATAATGGAGAAAGCTAGCGGAAATGGTCGCCAATAAGGATATTTATCGTCTGATATTTTAATCACCAGAAATTATGCTTTATAAGTTCATTTTAATTCGTGCAAATTTTTACTAATCTTATTTAAGGGTGAATTGTTAACTTACAATAGCTTTATGGATTGATCCATTCTAACCAAATAGGGGGATAGTTTGCTGAGAATCGATTCCAATACGTCTACGGAATTGTGATTCTTGATTTTCATACCACTTCATCATTTCTTGAGTACATGAAGAGTGCACTCGGGAAAGCGCAGCTTCAAAATGTCTCCACTCAACGAATTCACGTTCTTCTCTAAGAGCAAGCATTCCTGCTTCCCGACATATTGCTTCTAGGTCAGCACCAACATAAAATTCGGTTTCTTTTGCCAATCTATCAAGATTAACATCTTTAGATAGAGGCATTTCATTCGTATGAATTTCAAGAATGACTCTTCTACTTTCTTCATCTGGTGGAGGAATGTACACAACACGGTCAAATCGGCCAGGACGTAATAGAGCAGGATCTATCATATCTGGTCTATTTGTAGCAGCAAGTATTACTACATCTCGAAGTGGTTCAATTCCTGCTAATTCGGTTAAAAGTTGACTAATAACACGTTCATTAACACCAGATGAATCACCTGATCCTCTTCTAGCAGCAACAGCATCAATTTCATCAAAGAAAATTAATGCTGGAGCAGCAGTGCGTGCTTTCCTAAAAACTTCTCGAATAGCTTTTTCACTTTCTCCTACCCACTTTGATAAGAGCTCAGGACCCTTGACGCTTAAAAAATTCACTTTACTTTCAGTAGCAAGTGCTTTAGCCAATAATGTTTTACCAGTTCCAGGAGCACCAAATAAAAGAACTGCTCGCGGGGGATTTATGCCCAATTGCTTGAATTTTTCCTTCTTTTTTAGTGGCCATTCTACTATTTCAATTAATTCTTGTTTTATTAAATCCATTCCACCTATTTCTTCCCATCTAACATTAGGAATTTCTATAAATACTTCTCTGATAGCTGAAGGATGAATTTCTTTTAGAGCAGAATCAAAGTGTCGATCTTCAACTTTCAAGTTATCAAGAACAGAAGGTGGGATAGTATCCTCACTTAAATTAATTTCTGGTAAAATCTCTCTCAACTTTTTCATGGCTGCCTCTCTCCCTAGAGCTGCTAAATCTGCCCCTACAAATCCATGGGTAATTACTGCAAGTTTTTCAATATCAACCTCTTCTATACCTGGCATTCGTCTAGTATGGATTTGTAAGATCTCTAATCTTTCATTTTTATCTGGAACTCCGATTTCTATTTCACGATCAAAGCGTCCAGGTCTGCGTAATGCTGGATCCACTGCGTTAGGACGATTAGTAGCACCGATAACAATTGTTTCTCCCCGACTCTCTAAGCCATCCATTAAAGCTAAAATTTGAGCTACAACTCTCCTTTCTACTTCTCCTGTTACTTCCTCACGTTTAGGAGCGATTGCGTCAATTTCATCAATAAAAATAATACTTGGGGCATTATCTTCAGCTTCTTTGAAGATATCTCGTAACCTCTGTTCGCTTTCTCCATAGAACTTAGACATTATTTCAGGCCCTTGAATAGGTATGAAATGAGCTTCTGATTCGTTGGCAACTGCTTTGGCAATCAAAGTTTTGCCTGTTCCTGGTGGACCATGTAATAAAACTCCTTTTGGAGGATCAATTCCTAATTTTTTAAACAATTCTGGGTGTTTTAATGGTAACTCTACCATTTCTCGAATTTTTTGAATGGCTTCTGACAAACCACCGATATCCTCATAACTTACTCCAGGCATACCAGTCTCCATTTCAGAAACAGGTTTTTCTGAAACATTGAGCTTCGTTGTGTCAGTAATTAGGACAATTTCAGTGGGGGTTGTAGCATTTACAATAAAAGGAATTGAGCGGCCTAAGATTGGAATTAAAACGGTATCGTTTTTAGACACGGGATAACCAAGGAGTTTCCGCTTGACAAAAGCTTCAAATCCATAATCTAAGGAAATTTGACGTGTAGGAGCAATATTCACCGTTTTAGCTACTTTTATTTGTGCTTTTCGAATACGTACATTTTCTTCTAACGAAACCTTGGCATTTCGTCGAATTATACCATCCATTCTTACGATTCCTGCCCCTTGATCTTCAATATATGCTGGCCAAGCAATTGCACCGGTTTTTTGTCGTCCTCTAATCTCGACAACATCTCCTGTAGTAATTCCAATCTCTCGCATATTGATATCATCCATGCGGATTTTTCCCCGACCAACATCCCGTTGCCTGGCTTCAGCTACTTTTAACATTACTTCTTTTGACAAATTTCTCAACCTATATGTGGATCTGAAGACATCAAATATACTGAATAGTATAAAATTATTCTTACTATAAATTTAATTCTAATTTATTTCGTCAATATTTAAGGATTTATGAAATGAAAATCAATATTCATCCTTCCCCACTGGATTCCAATCCTAATTGGTATTTTTATTAATAATCTATAATCGTTTGAAGCTCAATTTCACAGTTATCGACATCATCAAGTTCAATCAGACGATCCTCAAACAATTGTAAAGTAGCCGTTCCTTCATCTGAATCGGACGTTTTCACAAATAGCTTGATAGCAATTAAACCAAAGAAAAGAGGTTCTTCTTCTCTCTTCAATATCTCGATCTCAAGCCCCCTAATTAAGTCTTCTTGGACTCTTTTAAAAATTGCTTCTCTATCCACCTCTGGTGAAGCAGGAATAACCTTCAATATTGATAAAACATTTGACATGATTTTTTCCTCAGATATTCAAAAAGTATATTAAAAAAATATGGAGATCTTTGGGAGAAAAATTTTAAGGTCCCTCAAATTCACAGTTCGGGCACTTATATCTGTTACCCAGTTTTCGACAGCGTTCACAACGAACTATTGTGATCACTCCACAATTTGGGCAAGAAAATTTAGTTGTACCATGTTCACTGGGCATAACCGCAACTCGACAAGGATTACATCGCTCCATTCGGATGTTTTCACTCATAAAATCGACCTCATAGTCTAAATCCCTCTGAAAAAGAAATCATAATAAAGCCTTCTCAAGATTACAGAATGTTCAACCACATGTGTTAAGTCCGATATGTTCTATAAATAGGGAGAAAAGAGGATGACGATTGATTTTAAAAATGAATTAATCAGAAATAAAAATCGAAAAATTTTGGTGCTTAAAAATGAAAAAGATGATTAATTTATTGAATTTCTGATTATTTAGGAAAATGTGATCAAAATGGCAGCATTCGGGCATTTAACCTCTAAACGACCTGAGGACGCATCATCAACAGAAAAAATACAGAATATATTAGATGAATTAGGGGCAAATATGGGAGTAAAAAAAGCGCTCTTAGTAAGTGAAGAAGGTTTTCCTATTATGTCAGCTCGTACAGCTCCAACTACAGAGGAGGTTGAAACTTTAGTGTCTGCTATGGTTGCAGGAATAGTAAGCACATTCTCTGGAGCATGTATTCAGTTTGATCTTGGTAGTGATATTGAATATATAAATGTTAAAACCCCTTTGGGTTTAGGATTAATTTGTAGCGTTGGTTCTACCATTCTTGTATTAATTACTGGTAGTGATGTGAGAATCGGGTTAATGCAATACCTTCTTTCAACAACTCGAGAAAAAATGATTAAAATACGCGATTTTTAATATTTCTACAGATTTTATTATTTAATCTAAAAATTGAATGTCTCAATACTATATAATCAAATAAAATTTTAATAAATCCTTAAAAGGGCATTCATTAATAGTCAAGTCATATTCCCTAGATCGATAGTCTAGCTGAGATAGGTGATTGTGAAATTGACACTTAAAGAAACTGATTTAAATTTATTGCCAATAAAATGCCCTACAGGTATGGAACCAATTTGTATTCTTGATCCAGATCACCCTAGTTGTGAAAACATACCTAGAGAAACCATTGGCTTTGAGAATGGGGAATTAATTCGTCAGGGAAATTCTGCGATTGTTTCACTTAAGCTTTCCTTTAATGACCCTGTGGAAGAATTTATTTTTGAAAGAATACGAAATGAGCTATGGAGAGAACCAGGTTCGAAAGTTAAAGTGATTCGAGCTCCCGAAGAAGGTTTTGCAATGTCATTTTTTTTAAACACCGAAATGGTTAAGACTAAAGAACAAAGAGAGGCATTAATAACATATTGGATGGACTTTGAAGTTAATTTGAGACAGGTTCTCACTGATGGTAAAATGGTCATCAATAAATTTGTACGAAACCGAGCAGATCTTTGTCGTTTATGATATTTCAACCCAAAATCTGACAAAAAAGTAAATAGGAATATATTCAGTTCAATATGAACTGAGAAGTCAACTATAAAGATAATGTAGTTCTTAGTTCCCGATTGTAATAATCTTTAAACTCAATTAATATTATAAAAAAAGTGAAATTCAATGTCTTCAGAATTACAAGAATTAGCAATCTCAGGGATTATTTTAGGTCTTATTCTCACTTTTATTGGATCATTTCTGAATTTTTCATCTCTATATGATTTAGGATTTATAATATTTGGAATATCTATATCTATACTGATTTTATTGTGGTTAATTGGAGGAGGAGCAGTAGAAGCAATAAACTGGTTACCTATAATTTTAATCCTATCAATTACTCTTATACTCGGAGGTGATTTTGTCTCCCAATCATCGGAAACCCAAATATTCACTTGGCCATTAATTATAATCATATTAATCATTATTTCAGCCTTTTTTACATCACAGGGGGGAGATTTAAGTATATTTATTCCTTTTATTCCAGTTCTTCTGGGATTACTCCTAATTGGATTGGTTGGTGGAGAGATCTTATGGCAAGATCCTATACGAGGGATCGTTTATGGATTTGGATCTATAAGTATCTTTTTTGTTTTAATTTGGACACGGATCAGGAAAACTCAACAGACTCCCCCAAAAGTAGGAGAGGTTTCAGATATTATTGGAAAATTCGGAAAGGCAGTGTCAACTATTGAGCCAAACAAAATTGGAAATGTCAAAATAGCAGGAGCAATTTGGAAAGCACGATCAAAAGTCTTTATAGAAGAGTCAGATACTATAGAAGTCGTAAATATTCTCCAAGAGCAATTAATTCTTGAGGTTGTTCCAGCATATAAAAAATAACATCTATTAGGAAAAAACAAAGCATTAACAACCTATATTAAAGAAAGCTTGGAAAATTAATATAGTAAAAAATAATCCGATTCCAGAAGAAATAAAACTCCGAGATTTTTCATAGCGTTTGATCCTGTTAAGATTCTTTTATTTATAAGGGCCGGTGGTCTAGCTCGGTATGACAATTGCCTCACACGCAATAGGTCGCCAGTTCAAATCTGGCCCGGCCCACTACTCTTAAAAAATATGAAATTTTGTCTAAGAAAATAAATCATAGAGAATCAAATGCCTTTAAAATATAAGAATAGATTGCTTTTTCTTCTCCTTTTGAGATCTTTTCTAATCGTCTTACAATTAACTCAGGAGTGGATTTTGCATATTTATAATATATTGGAGTTCTATTCACTAATAATTCTAGATCATCAGAAAGCCCTTGTGCTTCTATTCCATCGATTCTCACCCCTTCCCGACTATATTTAGCAATTTCTGGGGCCAAATGTGTCACAAAGACTCCTATGGAGTTTGGTGAATGACTTAACAAATCTAAAACTGCTGCAATGACGCGAGCAGAAGCACCAGGCTCTGAAATACTTTCCATTTCGTCTGCTAGTACTAATCGTGAATTGGGACTCATTATCATATTAGAAAGTGTTTTCAAAGTACTTTCAAAAGCTCCAGCATCAATCTGACCTGAAGATTTTCGATAATAGTGTAATTCATTAAATCCTCCTATAATACCTTCTCTGCATGGAATAGGAAGACCCATGTGCGCTAAAATAATAATAATCCCGATAGATACTAATAAAGAAGTCTTACCACCGCTATTAGCTCCAGAAAGAAGAATTATCCTTTCTCCTTTAACTTTATTAGATAAAATTCCTGTCTCGCCTAATGCATATGAAATAGGGCTTACTTTTATATTTCCACGGAGTTCTTGTTGATATAAGAACAAATTTCGACTTTCTTCGACTACTAAGCCAGTACCATGTCCATCAATCATTTTGGGAATAACCAATTTATATTCTTTAGTAAATCGTCCAATCATTAACATATAATCTAATTCAAGAAATAGGTTTAGGCCCAGTTTCGATATTTCAGTAAATTTTTCAAGTGATTTTGCTAGATTTACCTTTAATTCAAAAGCTTTCATTCCCCTCTTTTGTCTTAAAAAAGTGCTAGCTCTTTGATAATTTTCCTCATTACGATCGATTGGAAATCTAAGTTCTCTTGGAAAAATTCCTGTAAAATATTCTATTTCATCTTGTTTTATGTCTAGCTGAGTTATTAACTTTTCTTCAGCTTTTATAATAATTTCTTCAAATGCTAAATGAAGCTCGTCATCTAAATACTCACGTAAATCGGATTTCCTGCCATCTCTAGAATAAGCTGGATCTTCATAAGACATGTTTTTTAATAAAGCGAGTATCTTTTCTCCTCCGAGCTCAACAGTTGTTCCTTGGAGTTTATTTTGTAACTCATCATTTAGTTCCATCTGAATTTCTGTTAGTTTCATCTCGAAATTCTTTTCTGCATTAAATAACCGTGTGTATTCTGGGTTAATATTCTGATTTGGTTCTCCAGACTCATCTAAGTTGTTTAAATCACTGGCCATTTTAATAAGCATGGATAAGTCAAGATCACCTATGTAATTAGGTAATAGAGATGAAGAGAGTGATTGTAGTAAAACTGCTATTTTAGTTAAAGCAACCAAAGTTCTTTTATTCGAAGCAAAATATTGTAAAATTTTTTCAGGTATGATTTGAACCATATCATTCTTTTTAGATTCCGAAATGTTAACTACATTAGGATAAGTGTCCTCTAAAGGAATATCTGATCCAATCCAGATGATTTCATCATAATCGGTTACAATTTGAGGGATTTGTTCTATATCCTCAATATGAATGACTTCACAGTGATTTCCAACCTCGTTCAAAAGGATTTCATTATAAATATATTTTTCTGTTGTAGCTATTAGCCTAGAAGCTGTATCTAATGTACCTGTCTTCACTTTCAATGGTGTAATAGCTTTTAAATAAGAATCATAATCTTGTAAGGTATAATTAGATTGTTCAATTAGTCTAACTAACTTTAATGCTTTTTTAGAGGTCTCCTGTCTTTCTAGAATTTTTTCCTGAAGTGAGATTGGTAAAGGATAAAATAAGAATAATTTAGATCTAGCATAACTAGTGTTACCAAATTGAGAAATAATTTCAATTATTCTATTATAAAGTAAAATTGCATCCTCTGTTTTAAGAAAAGTCTCTATTCTTTCATTCGTTTCTTGATAATGGAGATTTCTACATAAACTTAATGCAAAGCGCTCCCCAATCCCCTCAATCGAAGAAATTTCAGCAATCCTAGATTCATGTAAAGCTGTTAATACATTCTGTTCATTTTTAAAATATTTTAATAATTTTTCTTCAACAGAAGGACCAATACCACGAATATCTCTTAGTTTTATCTTCTTCAACAACCTTTTCGAATGATATGACTTTTTCTTTTAATTTTAGTTCAATAATTTTGGCTTATTATAAAACAGTTAAATTTTTATTATTTTTTTTGGATTTACTAACTTAATAAACTCATGAACTTCAGAAAATGAACAATGATCGGAATAGGGAAAGAAATGGACATCTAGACGCTTATCTCTCAGTTTTAATGCCCAACCAGTCGGAGAAATTCGTAACGCATTAAGCATAATCATTTTCTTTTTGTCTTCAACACCATGAAGATCCTCCACAAAACGTCGGCTTTCCACGTGAAATTTTGATGTCTCATTGGACGTAAAAATATCCCATTCGCCTCCAATCTCTTTGTAAATTCTCAATTTGGAATCAGGAGCCCATAATTTTACTCCAAATACTTTACTTAAGGTTTTTAGGAGATTCTCTTTTCCGATTTGATACGCTGCAACCCAAACAGAGTTTTCAGGAAATTTTTCACTAGATAGGATAAAAGTAACAATGTCAGAGATCATTTCCTCACGAGTTGGGAAATTAAAAATTGGATCTTTTCCATATGTAAAATCTACCCAAAGTGTTTCCGCTCCTTGTATCAAATCAAATTCTTCCTTCATTTTATTATGAAATCTAAAATCCCCTGTAAATACTTCTTTAGATCCATTTTTTGATTCTATAACATACATCAAGCTACCAACGCAGTGATTAGCATCTAAAGCATGTACTATAAAATCATCAAAATCTAATGATTGGTTAGAGTTGATTTCCAATATTTTCTCTTTAGGAATCTTATGTAAGAACTGGATAACCGCTGCTGTTTCTCGTGAACACACTAAAATTGGATCAGGATCAGAAGACATAGATTTTAATCCAACAGTATGATCAGAATGTGCATGGGAAAGAAAAAAATATCCAGAAGATGGTTTACGTTTATCTCGACGGCGAAATGGAAATTCATCGAAATAACTCTTGGCAATGGAAGAGTAAACCATGATAGAATTCACCAAAAGAAATTTAAAGAATGAAACAGCAAATTTACCTCAATTTTTTAATTCTTAATAATTCTGTGATCAAAAAATTAAAATTGTTAAAATATATTAAATTTATAACTGTTAGTCCCCAAGAAAAAAAGTTTTGATTTTTTTTAGAATAGATTATTTTCCTTAAATAATAATCTAGCAAATTTCTTTAAAAATAATGACAGGGGATGCTAAAGTTAAAAGTAGTTTATTCCTTGTTATTACTCTTATGATTCGATGTCATAATAACGGTGATAAGGATATGTCAAGAATAACTACTTTTAAATATTCAATTTTAAAAAAAATTATAAATTTTGGAGATCCTGTTTCTGGTTTCGGATGAGTCCAGGTGTGACCCAAGTCCTATGGCCGAGCAATACTCAGCTTTCCAATCTTCCCGAACTCTCGCGAAGATCAGTACAAATTGGAACGGAACCTGTCTTAACGTCCAGCAGAATCTCGCATTTTTGAACCATTTCGAAGGTTCTTTATGAGATTAACTCACAATAAGGACGATTTAGTTCTGTGTTATATATTTAATGCATTTTCATGGAAACAATTAATGTCTAAAAATGAAAGAACTAATTTTTTTTATTTAATTTTCTTCTTTTCATTCAAAATTTAGAACTTTAGTAAATATAAACCTATCATTAGAATTATGGATATCGCGAAACAAAGCAAAAGATCAAAAATTAAAAATATAGGATAAAATTCTTGATTAGGAGGAAAAACGGATTTAATGTAGAACCTTAAAGGAAATCCAAGGTCAAAAGGGCCATCTACTTTTCTTGAATCAGAAATTGATAAAATAAAAGAAATTGATGCTAGAATGAGGGTGAATCCTGATGAAAGAATCCAGTAACTTCTCATTTTTAACAGATATTCTATTTTAAAATCCATTTTTATCAAATTTTCAAGAAAGAATCTATAATCATATGGGTAATGGTGTATTGAACCACTCAAATTTATTAACAGGTAAGCTTTATACCAATATCAAATCTATTTATTCACAGAATTAAAATATATTGAGGTTTTTTTTGATTTTCTATTTATTTCCAAGGAATAAATGTTAAATCTTCGGAGATAAAAAGCTAAAATAATCTATTTTGAAATTTAAAACCGTGTTAAATAATGTATTGGGATGAATGGAAGAATTATTATCGAAAAATTGTATTGACACTTCAATTAGACAAAAAAGAGGATGATTTATCATCTGATTTGCTTCTCAAATGCCTAAGATCAAAAATGGCTCCTTCAACAAGACAAGCAATATTAAATTACTTTGAAGAAATTTTCCTGAAACCAACTATAATCGCAGGAGCAGGGCCCTCCCTTAAAACAGATTTTATAACTCTAAAAAGATTCAATTTTTTAAATAAAATGTCTTTAATAGCTTGTGATGGAGCTAGTCTTCTATTTAAAGAATTTGATTCAATACCAAATATAATTTTCTCTGATTTAGATGGAGATCAGTCTGCACTAATCTGGTCTTTGAAAAAAGGAGCAGTTTTAATTATTCATGGACATGGTGACAATATTGTACATATTTCTAACTATTTAACCATGTATGCTAGTATAATATCAAAATCAATGGTCTGGGGATCAACACAATCTCTACCTGGAGATGGGCTTTTTAATTTTGGAGGGTTTACAGATGGTGATAGAGCAATTATAACTGCTTTACATTTCAATGTTCCAGTAATTGGATTGATTGGTTTTGATTTTGGAGAAACCATTGGAGAATATAGTATGAAAAACTCACGTGTGCAAAAAAATCCAGGGGAAAAAATCATAAAGTTCAAAATTGCCAAGGAATTAATAAAAAACGCCTGTGATAATCATAATGGACAAAGATTTAATCTGACAGAGCAGGGGGATGACATACCGGGATTTAAAACGATCAATATGAATCAATTTAATTCTATTTGCAAAGAATGGTATACGATGCACTACAAATAGGGGTTTCCCACACCTCCACCTTAAGTTTTGAAAGTTTAATACTAGGCACTACTTTTTCCAAGATAAAATGTATTTTCTTTGTTATTAACTTAGCTAAATTTTCAGTTGTTATATTTATACCCTCAAACAGAACAATATCACTCTGAGGAATTGAATAAAAGCGATCTCCATAACGGATATCAAAATTTGGACCATTCTCCAAAACAGAAATATCGGGATTATCCCTAGGCATTAATACATAATGATCCCATTCTTTAATGGATTCTCTCATAATATTTTCAAGGAAGATGAAATCAATAAGCATTCCTGAACCATCGGGATCACCATAGATTTCAATTGAGATATTGTAAGAATGTCCATGAATACCTTCATTATATTGAGGTGTAAATATCATATGAGATGCATTAAAATGAGTTGTATATTTTCCTAAAGCTATACTTGAATTTAAAACGAATTCTCCCAACTTATCAGTCAACCAGTACTGGTCTCTTGGCCATACCAATCGCCACCTTTCATATCAAGAAAAGCAGAGATAGCAGCGGTTGTACCTTCTCCCACAGCAACTGAAATCTGTCCTTGTCCAGGTGTAATATCACCAGCAGCATATATTCGTGGAATATTTGTTCTTTGATTTTTGTCTACTATAATTAAACCATTTTCAGTTAAATTTATTCCTATTTTCTTGGCCAGTTCATTATTTGGTATTATACCAATTGCAATAAAAACTGCTTTAACCCTGAGTGAATCTTCTTCTTCTGTTTTGACATTTTTAATTCTTAAGCGTTTTACTCCATCAAATTCATTACCCTCGATCTCCTCAATTACAGAGTTCCAAATAAATTCAACCTTTGAATTGTTTAAGATTTGTTTCTGCAACGATTCTTCAGCACGTAAAGAGTCTCTTCGATGAATTAAATAGACTTTTCGGACGACATTATCTAAATAAAGAGCTTCTGTAACCGCGGAGTTACCTCCTCCAATAACTGCGACCTTTTCATGTGCATATAATGCCCCATCACAAGTTGCACAATAAGAAACGCCCTTTCCATCAAAATCACTTTCACCAATGACATTTAGATGACGATGATATGTTCCAGTGGCAATAATGACCACTTTAGCAGAGAATTCTCCAGAAGTAGTTATAACCTTTATAGGAAGCTTATCACATTCAATATCGGTCACTTCAACAAGTTCTTGAATAGTTGCACCAAATTTCTCAGCCTGCTTACGAAGTCTTTCCGCAAACTCCATTCCAGTTATCTCAGAAAATCCAGGGTAGTTTTCAATAATAGGAGTTGTTGCAGCTAACCCACCTACAGCCCCTTTGTCTAGAACTAATGTTCTCCATCCCATTCTTGAACCATAGATAGCAGCAGCCATTCCAGCGGGGCCTGCTCCCACAATGACCATGTCATAATCAGTTGAGATTCCCATATTTCAAGTCACTCCGTGGATAAGTGTGAGGGACTGTCTCTATAACAAACATTTGAACATCCTATTTTAACCCTTTTGAACAATATTTCATTATTACTAAATTTTTAGATTTTCTTTGATATTAATGCGAACTTAAAATATAATTTTCTTCAATCTTCTAAAAATGAATAACTTTTACTTTAAACATAAAATCAAGGATTATAGCATAATTATTAAATAGAATCTAACATATCATGGTCTAAGTATTACAATATTGGATTTATTTTTATAGTCCTAAATTGCTTTTTTTAATAATATATTTTATTATTCTAGACAATTATTTTGGTTCTTTTATTTAGATGGTTGACTTCAGATATGAAATTAACAAAATCTTCAACTTCAGAAATATTCTTTATCATTGATCCAAATGAAGAGAGCTTTCGAGAACAAGATTTTATTATTATTGAAGATATAAGAGATTCAAAATCCCTCTTTTTCCTTGGCCGTATTGAAACGCTTGTTCAATCTCAATCAGGAGAAGTCAAGGGAAACGCAGAGATAATTGGAGAGATTAATTTCAATAATTTTACTTTAACACCTTGTAATTTTCCAATTTCTCATGATGCGATCATAAATTTACCCGAAGAGGGTATAGTTTCTAAAATTTTATCTTCTAGAGAAGAAGAAAGCCTCTATTTAGGGGATATTGTTACTTCATTTGGTAGAGCTGAACCTTTTTTAATTCCTGTGAATTTTATTGAAAGGCATGTTTTGTGTGTTGCTAGTACAGGAGCAGGGAAATCATACTGTATAGGTGTTTTACTTGAAGAAATAATGTTGAAATCTCCATCCGCAGCTATTATTCTATTTGATATTCATTTTGAGTACTGGGGGCTTTGTCTTCCAAACTTAGAATATCAATCCACCATAAAAAAGAATGGTTACTCTTCTAGGGCCTTCCATGATAATGTCTTAATATTTAATAAATCAGAAATAGGGTTGAACTCAAAATTCTCTCTAGAAAGACTTCGTAGGTTGCTTGAACTTACTAGTGCTCAAGAGAATTCATTGATTAATATATTAAGAGAACCATTATCTTTAGCTGATTTAAAGAAAAGTATAATTGACTCAGATCTCCATCCAAGTACACGAGATAATCTAATTTCAAAAATAACTACTTTAATCAATTTGAATTTATTTGAAAAAGAACTAGAAATCACAAATTTAGTTTCTCCTGGACAGATTTCAATAGTACGTTTAGATGAATTTATAGATGATAAAAAACGACAAATTCTTGTGAGTGAAATTCTTAATAAAGTTTTTTTAGAAAAGATTCAAGGAAAAATAGAGAAGGATCAAGAAATAATTTTTGTTATAGAAGAAGCCCATCGTTACTCAATGGCAAATGATATAATTACTCGAATCTCACGTGAAGGAAGAAAATTTGGAATTTATTCAATTTTAATCTCACAGAGACCTGCAGACTTTCCAGATGACATAATTGCGAATATGAATACATTAATTGCTCTAAGAATAAAATCAGATAAAGACTTAACAAAGATCCGTCTGATGGAAGGGATTAGTAATAATGTAATTGCGTCAATGCCTCATTTAAACCGAGGAGAAGCAATTATTTTTAGCCCTCAAACCAAGATTCAACAACCAATTAAAATAAAAGTAAGACAACGAATGACGAAACATATTAATCCTCAAGTTGATAGTCCTCCAGTATCACTGCCCTATTTCTCCCAAAAATTAGACAAAACCACACAAACTGCTAAATTATTTGATTTTCAAAATGAAATTGAAACATTGAAAGATGAACTCACTCCTTTAGAAAATTTTGATGCTATAGATCTATCAAATTTGTTAGCTTTGAATCATGTCATTCTACTTCATAAGAAAACAGGAATTTGTTTATATGAATTAGGAACAACTATGCTAGAAATTGATCCACAATTAGTTTCAGGGTTTTTAACTGCTATTTCTGGACTTTTTAGTGAACTTAAATCTCAAAAAGGGGTTAAAAATAGGACTAAATTTCGTGAATTTACAGAAGAGCTTGGTACTGGTGATCAAGCATTTAAAATTTTCTCTGTAGAGGGGAAACATTCTGTTTCAGCTTTAATCCTTTCAAAATCTCCGAAATATCCTAATCGATTGAAACAAAGACTGAAAAATTTTGTTTATTCCTTTGAAACTAAATTTCTCTCCTATCTAGAAAATTTTATGGGAGTTCTTGATGATTTTTCTGTTGTTAATGAACTACTTGATCAACATCTAGGATTAGCTATTCTTACACCACTTAAATTACACGATGGATTTCATGAGGAATCAATTCATTCTGATTTATATGACTTAATTTTAAAAGAGTTATCACAACTTGCTACAACTGAAGGAGTTTTTCTGGAGGAAATAGTTAATATTTGTCTTCTGAACTCCGAATATAATTATCGTGAAATTTTAGAAGCAATAGCTCGCATGTTTATGGAAGGTATATTTGTTTTAACAAATAAAAATCGAAGATTACCTATGATGTCTAGTAAATTAATTGAACCACATTTAGATTTTCCATCATATGGTCTTGTTCAAAAAGAAGAAGCTGAACCATGTATAGATCAACTCTTAGGAGCTGATCCAGAATGGTTTGAGCAGTTAATTACTTCTATCAAGCCAAATCCTTTACAAACTGAGGTAAAAATGGATATATTGAAACGTGATTTAATCTTTGAATCAAATTATCGAATAAACGCCAATACATTGAGGATAGAAATCTATTCCTTAGCAGAATTGCAAAAATGGGCACGGATCATGGATAAAAAAGGATTTACTATTAGAGAAATGAAAAAAAATCCCATTAATGGGCAGAAGATTACTTTTCACTCTGGGGAAGAATTAATTATATGTTCAATTGCCTTCCATACTGATGAGGATTATATTTTTGTGATTGCTTCTGTTCATCACTAAGATAGGCTTTAGAGGATTATCCCTATTTGCTTTGATGAAATTCAGAGAATTGTGACTCAAACAGAAAATAGCGATTCGATTACTTTTTCTTCACCTTCAAATACATCTAAATTTCCAAGCCATGCTGGGAGAACTTTCGCATAACGTGATTCAAAATTACCCAAAAACTCGGTTAATTTCCTTCGGAGCTCAGTAGATGTACTATCTGCAAAAATGGCTGCGAAAACGTGTTTTTGATATTCAATAGTAAGTACCACGTCACCATGATCAATTGTCTTCAATAATTGCTCACTTCGAACAGCTTCCTTTGCAAAAGATGTAATTGCCGAGAAAAGTCCCGCCACAAGTGCGGGTTCAACCTTAGATTGATCTCCGAATGTGTGAGATAGAACAGCACGACCATCAAGCATCATTACATGCATAGAGTCAATAGTAACCTCTTCATAAGAATAAGCAAACTCAAGATAATAAATATTTAAAATCTTGTTTAATGGAATTTCATATTCATATTCTAATTCATCCAATATGTAATGAAGATCCTTTAATTCTACTTGGTACTGTCCTGTTAATTTTTCGAGCTTTATTCTACCGCTAGATAAAGCATTAAATATCTTTTCTCCTCTATCAACCTTAATTAAAGCATCATTCAGCTTACTTCTTAATTTAGGATCAATTGATTGTGCTAATTCTATAATAATAATATCGGATTTATTTATAAGTTCTCCCAAAGTAGGCAAGGAATTAATTTCAGAATATATAGCCTTACAATGAATTTTTTCATTTCCAGTTTCATCTCCTCTTTGTATTTCAACTAAGAATTTTCTTCCAGCTAAAAAGAGAATTGACCCCCAAGTCATGATTATTGCTAAAGGATGTAGCAAATTATAGGGGATTGCCAACACTCCTAAAAATGTTCCTCCAGTTCCTTTCCATTCAACGGGAATTTGGGTTAATTCTGGTACGATAAAACGGATATTGTTAAACATTCCTTCTTTAAAGATAGAAGTTAACCAATATAGATCTTTTGACTCAATAATCCCTGCAAATATCGAGGTAACTGTTGTAAATGGTTCTATCAATACAAATCCATTGAAATTCGGAAATAGGTCACCAACATTAAAACCAAGGAGTGTATACCAATGATCTGTATACCAGCCAAATATGATAAGGCTAACGAGTATTAAGGAGAGATAGGATACAATTGTTGTTCCTATAATACTCCATTCCATCTACGGATGAAGAGAATTAAAACAGCTGCAAAGAGAAATGAG
>WOR8_10002187_pt1 | contig 20688 bp, 19 predicted proteins | sample DeeMarSeWOR38_10_FD_19890 | JGI IMG/M metagenome (IMG submission 19890) | reverse complement strand
AATTCTGGTGAGGTCAAATGAATTTATTACCTATTTATTATATTGGATTTATTAAGTATAATGAATATAGATGAATTAAGATGGAATGAAGTGAATAATAAAAAACCGGCCTCTCACGCCGGTAACGCGGGTTCGAATCCCGCTGGGATCACCAGAAAATAAAAGGGGCCATCCGGATCGGATGGCCCCTTTTGGGGTTATGGAGAAGATTTCAGGTGAATAAACGAAGGGGTCGAATGAAAATCATCGGCCCCGTATCTTAAACCCTTAAAGATTTTCGATTTTCCACTCCGTGATCGCCTGATTTAAGCTTTTCACCAAATTTTCTATTTCTTCGATCGTGTTCAGCGCGGCGACCCTTAAATTCACGCGGAGCTCATTTTCATAGCGAATCTTTTGCTGTTCCAACTCATCATCAACTTGTTCCCGGGCCCAGGATATATGCGATTTCATGATTTTACGGCGCGCCATGAACTCATCAAATGTATGTTCAAAATCCCTCTCCAGAATCGAGACCATTTTCTCAAATGAAGGGATCTCAAATGTCCCCGCTAGAATTTGGCCAAGCGATTCCCGCACGATGTGGCGCGCACAGTTCTTGGCGTCAGATACGTAAAGTGGTGTTCTTTCTCTTTGCAATGTTTTCATAATACTCCAGAAACATAATCATTAAACGGCCGGCTGTCTAATTCAAATCATGAAACGATCTTTGGGTTATATTATCATTGTGACCAACCGAGTATTACCCATACCATAAGGTAACTGCTATTGTGAAATATTAAATATCAAAAAAATAAAAAAAAGCTTGACATACTACATTGTAGTAGCTTATGGTTACCCTACCCCACAGATCTATGCTTCTTACGCATACCTCTATGTCCTCCTCATCAGGCGGCTCATATCCCCATGAGCCGCCATTTTTTTCACTTTAGCGTTTTCTGACCTTGCTTGCAACCATCGCGATCGTTTTTATTAGGGTGCACAAAGAATCAAAATAATCGATCCGGCAGACCGATTTCAGGTTCTCATTGTTTTGACAATCCGTGTACTTTGAGATATAAATTCGGTAATCAATTCTGCATTTATGAAATAAATATGAGTTTACATTAACTTTTGCCGAACTTGAAAGGGAGAAAAGAATGAATCACAAAAATTGGGCGTTTTTCGTTTTCGTTCTTATTATATCCGGTGATGTCAGAGGATGAAGCCCGCAGAAGGGCCGAAGAGGAGGCCAGAAAAAGAGAACAGGAAAGACAGGCTGCCATTCGGGAAGAAGAACTCAAGGAAGATCAGCTCAGAACAGAGAGCGAAAGATTACAAAGCACAAGAGAGATGTTTGAAAATGAGGATATTCTTTTTGAGTTTGACAGCGCCAGCCTATCGGTGGAAGCCCAGGAAATTTTGCGGGCAAAGGCAGAATGGCTCAGAGAAAATCCCAGGGCACGGGTTATGATTGAGGGGCACTGTGATGAACGGGGGACCAACGAATATAATCTGGCTCTTGGCGACAGACGCGCTTTCAGTTCCAAGTCTTTTCTGGTTGACCTCGGCATCGCCGATTCCAGATTAACGACGATCAGCTACGGGGAGGAACAGCCGGTGGATTCCAGCTCAACCGAAGACGCCTGGGCAAAAAACAGACGCGCTCACTTTGTGATCAAGGAATAAGGCAACCATCCCATCTGCAAACCTGCGATAATCTGATGACGGATCGATATCAGGCGGATGTCCCTGCCAGACGCATTGCTTTTTTTATATCGCCCCACGGATTTGGGCATGCCGCACGTGCAGCCAGTGTCATGGAGGCACTGGCGGAAATCGAATCGTCGCTTCAGTTTGATATTTTCACCACTGTGCCGGACTGGTTTTTTGCCCATTCCAATTCCTTTGACTACCAATATCATCGGTTGGAAACCGACATCGGGCTGGTCCAGAAAACACCCTTTCAGGAAGATTTACCTGCAACGGTTCAAAAGCTAAAAAATTTTCTCCCCTTCAATCAATCGCGAATTGCCGCGGTAGCTGAAAAAATAAGGCATCTGGAGTGCCAACTGGTCGTCTGCGATATCGCTCCGATGGGAATCCGGGTCGCCAAAGAAGCCGGGGTGCCTTCGGTTTTGATTGAAAATTTTACCTGGGATTGGATCTATCAGGGATATGAAGAAGAAGGATTTAATAAGTTCGATACATATTTACAACCCATTTTTACCGAAGCGACCTACCATATTCAAACCCAACCGATCTGCAAACCTGTAAGAGCTGATTTTACGGCCGACCCGGCAAGTCGAAAAATTAAATCCTCTTCAAGGCAAATCCGACAGCGGCTGGGGCTGCCGGACAGCTGTAAGCTGGTCATGATTACTGCCGGGGGCGTCCCCAAAAGCTACGGTTTTATCGACAAGCTTAAACGTCAGACCGATATCCATTTTATCATACCGGGCGCCAGCGATTCTGAAAAGATTCAAAACAACTTGATTCTTTTACCGGAGACCTCCGTCTATTTTCATCCTGATTTAATCAATGCAGCGGATGCGGTCATTGGAAAGGTGGGGTACAGTACCATAGCGGAAATTTATCAGGCCGGTGTCCCTTTCGGATATTCTGCTCGGACCCATTATCGCGAAATGAAACCCCTGGTTGATTTTGTGGAAAACCATATGAGTGGATTGCCCGTTGCTGAGATTGAATTTCAGAATGGAAGTTTCACTGACTGCATTGAGGAACTTTTGCACATGCCGCGTGCTCAAAGCCATCGGCCCAACGGGGCGGATCAAATCGCCGATTTTATTGCCTCGCTGCTATGACAGGTAAATTATACGCATATCCTATAAAATAGGATGACACCAGAACTGGAAACTCGCCATGCTGCGTTTCGGATTGTGCTGTCTTTTTCAAAAAGCACCCATCAAATTCAGACGGACCACGGCTAAATATTTGGGCACGCAATCTCGTCGAAGGCAAATGGCATACCTGTCCGAAATATGTCTGCACAATGCCCGTGCGCTAATGGACGCTTTGCAATTCTGTGTGCAAAACAGTATCGGTGGCTTTCGCGTCAACAGTCAGATATTACCGCTGAAAACCCACCCTTCGCATCAATACAAAATCAAAGATCTACCAGATTATCAACAAATCCTGGCGACATTCCGTGAATGCGGGGTGTTTGGCCGCGAAAATGATTTGCGTATCACATTTCACCCGGATCAGTTTATTTTGTTATCATCACCGGATTCCCAGGTCACCCGACGCTCTGTTGCTGATTTAAAATACCAGGCGGAAGTGGCTTCCTGGATACAGGCCGATGTGCTGAATATCCACGCTGGGGGAGCATATGGCAACAAAGGTCGTACACTGGGCCGTCTGGCCCGCCGAATTGAGAAATTGCCCGAGCGCGTGCGATCCCGCTTAACATTGGAAAATGATGATCGCATTTTTACTCCGGCCGATTTATTGCCGTTTTGCAAAGACAACGAGATCCCTTTTGTATATGATGTCCACCATCACCGCTGTCTGGCGGACGGCTTGAGCATAGAACATACCACCGAAAAGACCCTCAAAACCTGGAAACGTGAACCCCTTTTTCACATTTCAAGCCCGCTGGGCGGATGGAAAGCAAAAAATGTGCGCCGTCATCATGACTATATCAACGTGGAAGATTTCCCCAAAAGCTGGTTGAAGTTAAATATAACGGTTGAAGTAGAGGCCAAGGCCAAAGAGTTGGCGATTTTGAAACTAAAAAAAGATATTGAAGAGCAACAAGGCCTTAGATGAAAATTTAAAAAAATGAAACTCCGATATGATCCCTTACAGATTTTTCTGGCCAGCACGACACCGGCAGGTTTATACGCCCGCCAAAAGTGGCTCAAAGAAAGGCAACGAGCAAAATGGCAGAGCGATTACGCTTCAACAGTTGCAATCCTTCAAAGGGGCCAATTGGCAAATGGATCGTGGCGCGACTCGGTGACCATAACCGTCAAGCAGCTTTTCGGACTGCATTTGACCATCCGCCACCCAACACCCCAAATAAACAGCGCTTTAGGGTGGCTTTTGACTCAAGCTAAACGGCAGCTCAATTTCGATGAGGACCACAGAAAAGAATCGGTACAGCGTCCAATGACTGACCAGCTGCCGTTTACGGCCGGCCGCCAGGATGGCTTTGTGTTGGGCGCCACCCTGTTTCTGGCGAGCATCTTTGGCCGAGAAAATCACCCGCAGATCCTAAGCCTGTTTCAAATGCTAAACACGGATGCAAAAGAAGGTCAATCCTATTGGAGGGACCTGACGTGCTTTAACAATATTTTAAGGGCATTTGTGGTTCATCCGAAATATGCGGCCAAAAGCGCTGTGCGCACAGCCGTCGCCCGGTTAAAGAGGCTTCAGACAACTGCGGGCGACTGGGGCCATCAGCTGCCGTTTTATCAGATCGTCAACGCTTTGGCCCATCTCGACCTTCCTCAGGCTGAAAATCAGCTGAGACGCGCGTTTGATTATCTTGTTAAATCACAGCAACCGGATGGAACCTGGGGAACCGATCAGCCGGAGTGGAATACCTTTCTCGTGGTGCATGCACTCAAAAACAAAAACATTTTGTAAATTCGTGCGCTGGCATTTTGATGATCGTTTTGCTTTAATTCAGCCGTTATCTTAATCGACTTGACAATCAAACGTTTTGCTGTCAATGGTAGCAGCTAAAATCAGCCGGAAATGCTGGCAATTTTTCGTATGCGACAGTGAATTTAGACAAACTTGCGGAAAACGGGAGCGCTCATCATGCAGGACCTTTACGACCGTTTGGCCATCCACCTGGAACATCTAACCATGGGGTACCCGTATACCGAAGAGCTCATTGATCTTCTCAAAGAAATGTTTAGCCCTGCTGAAGCGCAGGTGGCACTGGCAATACCCAATGATCTTGCCCCGCTTGAGGTGGTCAGCCTGGAAAATATCTCCGCCCGCACCGATCTTCCCTTGCCGGCAGTTACTGAGGCATTGGAATCCATGGCAGGACGCAACATCCTCTTTACAGCCCCTGCCAAGAACGGATCAACAGGCTATGCCCTGCTTCAAGTGGGCTTTGGTTTGCCACAAACGTTTTTCTGGGGTGGAAAAGAGGACGAGACCGCCAAACGCATGGCCAAGCTGGTCGTCAATTATTTCAAAGTTCCCATCACCCAAAAAGTCTACGGCGGCGCACGAACCAAATCCTTTAAATACAGTCCTGCCAATAAGAGCATCGAGATCCCCATGCAGGGGGTGATGCCCAATGAACAGATCGGTCCCATCGTTGACGCGGCCACCAAAATTGCCGTGGCCCATTGCCCCTGCCGCATGTCGGCAAAAATTCTCGGCCGCACCGATTGCCCCCACAGCCTTGAAGTGTGCGTTAAGTATGACGAACTGGCAGAATTTGTCATCGACAAAGGTCTGGCCCGCGAAATTTCCAAAGATGAAGCCCATCAGATTATGGAAAACAGCGAAAAGGAGGGACTGGTTCATATGGTCGACAATGCCCAGGGTCAAATAAAGCACACCTGTAACTGTTGCGGGCACTATTGCTGGAACGTCGGGATTATCAGGCGGCGCAAAATACCGCGCGACCAGTTGATGGCGGTCTATTTTATTCGCCAAACCGAACTGGACGAATGTATCGGCTGCGGGGCTTGCGCCGATATTTGTCCGGTAGATGCCGTAACAATGGTTGAAGATAAACCCCGGGTGGATCAGGACTGGTGCATCGGCTGCGGTGTGTGCGCCATTCAATGCCCGGCAGATGTGATCTCCATCAAGCGCCGTATTGAAAATAAAGGACCGCAGGACTTCGCGCAACTGCATCAGCAGATAAAAGCCGAAAAGGGGCTATAGGTTCTATCTCATTTTTTTAGATCCCATCTCAGTCCGTCTCCGGCGGACGAAATGCTTATGGTCCGCCCCCTTCAAACCCATCCGTTTAATTTTTTGCTCACGCAAAGCCGCTAAGCCGCAAAAAAAATTGAAATTAAATTTTAAAAAAAATACCCGGCGTCTTTACGCGCCGGTGTTTTTGCGAGAGACCCAAAGCGCTTTTGCACTTTCTTGAATGGGAAAAAGACTTCACAATAATCAGGAATCCATTTCATAAGATCTAGGACGCAAAGGCAACATCTTTAAGAACCATTGCGCTAAGTGCCTATAATGGCTGAATCACTCCAGGTGTTTCCGTTGGCATAAAGCTTGCTATCTTTATTGAAAACCATAGAAGGAGGAAAAAATACCTTGATCAAAAATGGGGGGGAGGTCAACATCAAGGATAGAGGCGGGTCACGTTCAGGCCATGATAGAAGACAAAATCACCAATCTTATGCGGGCATTGAACGACGGTCCGGCCGAGACCGTAGAAAAGGCTATGACCGCAGAAGCGGTTTGGCCCGGCGCAGAATTTCCGACCGCAGAAGCAAAAACGGCCGCTGGGACGGAAGCAGCATCGAACGTCGAGATATTTTCAGAAAGTAATGATGTCGGCTTGTCCATCAAGATTCAGGTAACAACTTTCGCTGGATATTCGCATTATGACAAAAACCGGAAAAATATTTTTTTTAACCCACGACATTCAATCATCCGGCGGGCATATGCTTATGAATGACCAAAGAGCCAGCAAACGGTTTAATCATGAGATCCCTCTTGTCATTGAAAATTGCGATTTGGGAACCTATTCCCACGGCAGAATGTACAACTACAGCCAGGGCGGGATCTATTTCGAATCCGATACCCCGTTTCAGACCGGCACCCGTGTTCGCTTTGACATCGAAAAATCAAAAATCGGCCTGGACGCTGACGAATACTTTGCTGACGTAAAGTGGTGTGTTGAAATTTCTGCTGCGGTGGTTTTATATGATTACGGTATCGGTGTTGAATTTGACCCGAAAATAAATCCATCGACAGGCAACGAAAAGCTCAAGGTCATTAAGGGCGGTGTGAATCCAAACAAGCCCTGAACAGATGAGACACGTATCGCAAGCAGCGGTTTCATAACAACGCAAGCTGCAGCAAAAAAGCATCAGCGGCAACCCCTTCTGAAATTTAAATAAGACCCCCCTATTTGTAACGGATGATCCTTTACCCCATATTGGGGCAGCGCCTTCAGCGGTTCTGTCTTACTATTTAGCAGCAGTAAATATAATGGGTACCCCACACGTCTTTGGATTGATCGTCTCATAAAACTGCGCTTTTTTCTGTTCTAATCTTCGTGTTGAAATTGTTTTATCGCCTGAATGTTGACTGTCGCATGATTGATCCTAACTTACCATAAGTGACACATTCGCAGTTCGCAGGGAGTTTGAGTATGCATTCTGAAACCATCATTCCGATTTTTCCCCTGGGTTTGGTATTATTGCCGGAAATGCTTTTGCCACTGCACATTTTTGAGGAACGCTATAAATCAATGATGAAGGTGTGCATGGAGCAGCGCATGGAATTTGGCATCGTCTATTTCATCGGCAAGCAGTTTGAGACAAAAGGGTGCACCGCCCGAATTGTTGAGATATTGAAAAGGTATGATGATGGCCGTTTGGACATTATGACTCAGGGCGAAAAGCGATTTGCCATAAAAGAACTGTTCGATGAGAAGCCCTATTTGCAGGCTAAAGTCGAATTTTTTGATGATCAGCCTGAAGAAGATACAAGTGCGGAAAATTTACAAAAACTGGCCCGGCAGGGCATTCAGTTGCTCAGACAAATAAATACGATGACCGATCAATATGAAAACAACCAATTCACCGGCCGGCTGGACATTAAGTCGGTTTCATTTTCAATTGCGGCAAGCGATGGTTTTAGTTTTGAAGAAAAACAGCAGTTTTTGGGAATGACCTCAACCTTGCGGCGATTGCGCAAGGCGGTGAAGGCTCTCGAGAAGATCGTTGAGCGCCAGCGCATTACCCGGGAAATAGAGCGCATTATCGGCGGAAACGGAAAATTGCCCGAATCCCTTCAAAACCGGTTAAAGCAAAATTAAAAAGCCCTTCAGGTAGCCGGTAAACCATAACGGTTTTCATTTTCAATGGTTATCTGAAAGGTGTTTTGTCTTTAGACCTAAACAGGTCCCGGCTCAACGCTGTCAAGCAAACGCTCAGCTTGAATATTTTTCTTTGAACGCCTTTCGACGCTCAATTTTTTTCCGCACCTTTGCGCTTTGCAAACTTCTGCGATCGGAACCGCTGCGCCGATAGCGCAAGAACCGTCTTTCCGGAAAATGATCGGATGAGGAAGATTTGCGCCGATCCGCCAGAGATCTCCTCCCGCCCCTATCTTTTATTGAACGAATATCGATGTTATCGGCCACAGTATAATGCCTTTTTCAATGAAACGAAATTGGGTCCCGATTGCCCCTGCCGCGTGGAAATACCGGTGATTGGATTATGAGGTGACGGACAGATGATTCTTTAAAAATTTCTTGAGCCGCTCCTTGCCATCATGGGATAGCGCTCGGGACGCATCCAGCTCATTGCCGTATAATTCCTCATGGCGGCTGGCGGTTCTAAGGGCCTCAAAATGCTCTTTGCATCTGGAGCAATATTTACACATGAGCAGATGCATCCGCATCAGCACGCGTTGATAAAAAGGCAGCGACCGGTCCATTGACTCAGAAATCAATTGAGAAACGTCTTTGCAGCTAAACATCCAATGCACGGCTCACTCCTTTATTATTCTTCGCCCAGCCATTTGTTTTCAAGGCAGCGCCGCAGCGACATGCGCGCCCGATATAGCATGACCCAACTATTCGTCGCCGTTATGTCGAGAGCCTTACAAACTTCCGCAGTGCTGAGTCCATCCATCTCGCGCAACATAAATGCTTCCGCCAGGCGCCCCGGAAGTTCCGCCAGACAGTGATATAGCACATCGAAAAATTCTTTTTGCTCATAGATTTTGCCCGGATTGATGGCCCATTTGTGTGGCCGAACTTGCCATTTTCCGCTGTCGTTAAAATCAGCGTCCATTATATCGATTAGTGTCTCAATCTTGTCGGTAGGCGGTTCTCGAAATTTTTTCCGGATATAATCGACAATCTTATGTTTCAGGATAGCGATCAGCCAGGTTCGACCAGCAGAACGACCCTTGAAGCCTTCGCGAGCTCGCAGAGCGGCAAGAAAGGTCTCCTGAACCAGATCTTCGGCAACGGCAGGATCCTTAACCCTTGACAGGGCGAATCGATAAAGGAAATCTCCATAATGGTCCACCCAGGATTCCGGATCTTCGATAATTGCGGCGTCAGATTCCCTTTTACTCATATTGATACCCGATTAGGCGATGTAAGTGTAAGAAAAGAAGATGTACCGTATTTGCTCGGGCATTCAGGTCCAGAGATTTTGCGGCTTCAAGTGTTCTGCTGAGCGCATGGGTCACTCGAGCCAATGACGAATCGCAAGCGCAAACATTATAAATGAAAATGATGATGTTTCGTGAAACTATATCAGCAATTCAAATGGGTTGCAATGCTTGATCTGGACGCAGAATTCACCTGTTGCCCACGATTTGCAGCCATTAACTTCTCGCCGTTAGGCCTTAAACGATTTTCTCGACGGCTTCAATTACCGCATCATAATTCGGCTCTTCCGACAGCTCTTTGACGTTCTGAATGTATTGAATGATACCGCTTCGATCCAGAACAAAGATGGATCTGCCCAGCAGGCGCAATTCTTTGATCAATACACCAAATGCGGTTCCAAAGGCCGCATCCCGGTGATCTGAAAGCGTGATGACACCTTCCACACCGGCGGCACCGCACCATCTCTTCTGAGCAAAAGGCAGATCCATGCTGACCGTTAAAATAACAACATCGTCACCCAGTTTGCCGGCCGCTTCATTAAACCGGCGGGTTTGCATGTCACAGACCGGGGTATCCAGAGACGGCACTGCTGAAATGACACATACTTTTCCTTGAAATGATGAAAGTTTGACCGCATTCAGGTCATTGTCCAGAAGCTCTAAATCCGGAGCCGCATCTCCGACACTGAGTTTCGGTCCCACCAGGGTAAGGGGATTTCCATGCATCGTAACCGCTGCGCTGCGTTCTTCCATTTTGACCTCCTTTTTGGGTATAGAAATATCTTTGGCAAGTCCTGAAAAATATATTATAGCTTTTCGAAAAATAAGACTTTTTAAATTTAAATCAACAACCGCATGCAATGTTGTCGAAATGCAGGCCTCTTGCCTGATGCGCGCTTGACTCGGCCAATTGCGCAATTACATTACAGGAGAATATTGCGTCGCGATCGGTTGACAACTTCCTCCCCGGGGCCCTAACAATCATGCAAGCTGATCTTTCCACGCTGCCGAGTGCGGATGTAAGTTTTGATGTCATCATGCGACATAGGACAAAATACGAAAACGAATTGCTGAACCATATTTCATCAAAGGTTCGATTGTTTTGAGGGGATGCTAAAATCCGCAATCGAATAAGGAGTCTTAGATGGCAGATTATGATTATGACATTGGGATCATCGGCGGTGGTGCCGGCGGCTTGACGGTGGCAGCGGGAGCCGCTCAGCTGGGTGCCAAAACGCTTCTGATTGAAAAAGAAAATGAACTCGGCGGAGACTGCCTGCATTTTGGCTGTGTGCCCAGCAAAACGCTTATTAAAAGCGCCCACGTTTATCATTTGATGAAAAATGCTGGAAAATTCGGCTTGCCCAAAATAGAGGTGCCGCCGGTTGAATTCGGGAAGATATCTGAAAGGATCAGATCGGTGATTAATGACATCCAGCACCATGATTCCGTAGAGCGCTTTTGCGGGCTGGGTGCCCAGGTTGAATTCGGCCATCCGAATTTTACGGATGAGCACACCGTCCGGCTAAACGGGAAAAACCACACCGCCAAGTCCTGGGTGATCGCTTCGGGTTCATCGGCTATCATCCCGCCCATCAGGGGCCTTGAGCGGACACCGTATATTACCAACAGGGAAATCTTCTATCTGGATCATCTACCCGAATCCCTGATTGTTTTGGGCGCAGGTCCCATCGGCATAGAAATGGCTCAGGCATTCAGCCGGTTTGGGACCGCTGTAACGGTTGTCGATATGGCGCCTCAGATTCTTCCAAAAGATGATTCTGATCTGACCCATGAAGTCATGGAGATTCTAAGCGATGAAGGCGTCAAATTCTATACCAGCCATAGCATTGAAGCCGTAAATGATCTGGGCAACGAGAGAGAAGTGATCGTAAAAGACAAAACAGATAAGGCGGGCAACACATTTAGCCTAAAAGCCGAGGCGCTTCTGGTCGCCCTGGGTCGAGTTGCCAATGTTGAAGGGCTGGGGCTTGAAACCATCGGTGTGGAGCATGATCGGCGCGGAATAAAGGTTGATCAGCGAATGCGCACCAATCACAAACATATTTATGCGGTCGGCGATGTTAACGGCGGATTTCAATTCACGCATACCGCCGGTTATGAGGGCGGCATTGTGGTCAGCAATGCCATTTTTCGCCTTCCCCGCAGAGCCGACTACACCTATTTGCCGTGGTGTACCTTCACAGACCCGCCCCTGGGTAATATCGGTATGAACGAAACCATGGCCAAAGCGGCCGGTATCGACTACAAGGTCTGGACCGAAGAATTTAAAGACAATGACCGAAGCGTGGCCGAGGGGGAAACAACGGGAAAAATTAAGATGTTGCTGAATGAGAAGGAAAAACCCATCGGCGTTCAGATTTTAGGGCCCCACGCGGGGGATTTGCTCGCTGAGTGGGTGGCCGTATTAAACGGAAAAGTTAAGCTGGCGACCCTGGCAGCGGCTGTGCATCCTTATCCGACCATCGGCGAGATCAATAAGCGCGTGGCCGGAAAGTTCTTTTCGCCCAAAATATTCTCTGAAAAAGTTCAAAAAGGATTAAAATTTTTCTTTCATCTGAAAGGCAGAGCCTGCGAACTAGAATCGTGAGCGAGTCTGAATTTGATTATAATAGAGGACAAATCCGTATGAAACTTGCAATGATTGGTTTGGGCAAGATGGGAATGAATATGGCCAGGCGGTTGATGCAGGGCAACCATGACATCATCGCCTATGATCTATCGAAAGCGGCTGTTGAAGAGATTATTGCTGAAGGTGTCACCGGTGCGCCTTCGCTCCAACAGGCCGTTGAGATGCTTTCAGAGCCGCGAATTGTGTGGATCATGCTGCCGGCCGGCAAGCCGGTGGAAGACACCATCAATCGGCTGCAAGATCTGCTGCGTCCCGAAGATATTGTCATCGATGGCGGCAACACCTATTATAAAGATGATCTTCGCCGATACCAAACGCTCAAGGAAACGGGCATCCGCTATATGGACGTGGGTGTCAGTGGCGGCGTGTGGGGGCTTAAGATAGGGTATTGCATGATGATGGGCGGCGACAAGGATGTTTTCGAATATCTGGAACCCATATTTCAGACCCTGGCACCCAAGGACGGCTACCTGTATTGCGGCCATGTTGGAGCGGGACATTTTGTGAAGATGGTTCACAACGGGATCGAATATGGGCTGATGCAGGCCTACGGCGAGGGTTTTGAAATTCTGGATGCTTCTGAATTTGCACAGACGTTTGATTATGCCAAAATCGCCCATATGTGGAATCAGGGCAGTGTTATTCGATCATGGCTGCTGGAGCTGGCAGAAGATGCTTTCAGCAAAAGCGCTGAACTTTCCGACATTACGGGCTATGTCGAAGACTCCGGTGAGGGCCGCTGGACCGTGCAGCAGGCGGTGGATACCGGTGTTCCTGCAGAAGTGATCACCCTATCGCTGATGCGGCGCTTCCGCTCACGGCAGCAGGATCCTTTTACCGATCGCGTGCTGGCGGCCCTGCGCCGGGAGTTTGGCGGACATGCGGTGGTTTCGAAAGAAAAATAAAGTTATCGATATTATGATCCGCCGATGAGGCAGATTAAAATAATTAAGGGGATTGCGAGATTGAAAATAATCTGCGTGAATCTGCGGATGGATTGAGGCTCAAAGGCTCATTCCAAGGAGACCGACATGCAAACTAACGCCGCTGACCCAAATATCGCCGAAGATACCCTGGCAGATGTGATCGCACCGGATCTGGAACTTGATCCGCTGGCGTGCGTGGCGCCCAGACGCAGTGACCCCTGCACCATCGTCATTATGGGAGCTACCGGTGATTTAACGAAACGAAAACTGCTGCCGGCTTTATTCGATCTTTACCTCAACGGGGGGTTGCCCGATCATTTTTTAATTGTGGGCTCCAGTCGGATTGACAGCGATGAGCAGAAATTCAGAGCAAACGTGCAGTCGGCCTTGAAAAATGCCGCTGCCGATGATGAAACCCGATGGACGCATTTTGCCGAAATGCTCTATTATTGCCGCAGCGATTTTGAAGATCCGGATTCATTTAAGAACCTGGCCCAAATGCTGCGGGATCTGGACGAAAAATTCCATACCGGCGGAAACCGGATCTTTTATATGGCGCTGCCGCCGTCGGTTTATCAATCAGCCGCCAGGATGATCGGCCAGGTAGGCCTGGCGGCCGAAAATCAAAACGGCAACGGATGGACACGGATCGTCGTGGAAAAGCCCTTTGGTACCGATCTTAAGACCGCCCAGGATCTGGACGAGGACCTTCACAGGGATTTCAGCGAACACCAGATTTTCAGGATCGATCATTACCTGGCCAAAGAAACGGTTCAAAATGTTTTGATGCTGCGCTTTGCCAACTCCCTGTTCGAGCCCATATGGAATCGACGCTATGTCGAGTATGTCGCCATCACCGCCATCGAACATCTGGGCGTTGAGCATCGGGCCGGATACTACGAACAGTCCGGGGTTTTAAGAGACATGTTTCAAAACCATATGCTGCAGCTGCTGGCCCTGACAGCCATGGAGCCCCCATCGCGTTTCGAAGCCAATCAGGTCCGAGACGAAAAGGCCAAGGTATTTCGCGCTCTGAGACCTTTCATGGTTGACAGGCTCAAGGAAAACCTGGTTCTGGGGCAATACGCCGCCGGCACGGTAGACGGCAAACCCGTCCCGGCCTACCGTGAGGAACCTGGGGTGGATGCGAACTCCCTTACGCCCACCTTTGCCATGATGAAAGTCTACCTGGACAACTGGCGCTGGCAGGGGGTCCCCTTTTACTTGACATCCGGCAAGCGTCTGAATCAAAAATTAACCGAGATCGCCATCCAGTTCAAGCGTGTTCCCCACTCGATGTTTCGTCATACGTTGGGAGAATCAATTGCGGCCAACCGGCTCACGCTGGGAATTTATCCGGAAGAAACCATAAAACTGACGTTTCAAACCAAAAACCCCGGTGCCGTGGTTTGCCTGCGCACCGTCACCATGGATTTTCATTATCAACAAAATTACAGCGGCCCGGTGTTGGATGCCTACGCCAGAGCGCTGATCGACTGCATGCTCGGAGACCAAATGTTGTTCTGGCGGCAGGACGGCGTTGAACTTTGCTGGAAGTTTTTGATGCCCATTTTAAATCGCTGTGAAACCTGTGATGATCAGGCCGATATGCTTCACTTCTATGAAGCGGGCACCAAAGGACCCAAAGCCGTTGAAAAAATAAAAAAGACGTGAAACAAGAAATCTGACACCCGAAATCTGATAGGGCGCCAGTGACCAGGAACCAGAGGCAAGAGGCCAGAAACCAGGAACACGATATGGAAGAAGTGATGGAACAAACAGTAAATAACCGCAAAAAAGCGATTTTAAAAGCCTTCATACTTCTGGCGTTTATTATCGGTGGGATCTTGCTGGTACGCTTTACTCCGGTGAAGCAGTTTCTAACAGCTGATGCACTGAGCCGCTTTTTGGACATGGCCGGATTCTGGGCGCCGCTGGCATTCATCCTGGTGTATGCGGCAGGGGTCTGCCTTTTTGTGCCGGGCACACTGATCACGGGACTGGGCGCAGCTATATTCGGCGCCTACTGGGGATTTGTCTGGGTGTGGATCGGTGCCATGCTGGGTTCCAGCGCTGCCTTTTTCATCGGGCGCACGCTGGGCAGAGAATTTGCCGCCTCCCTGATTGGTGATAAATTAAAAAAATATGACGATGCCATCGAACGTAATGGTTTTGCCACCGTTTTATATCTGCGCCTGGTATATTTCCCTTTTACAGCCATGAATTTTGGAATGGGATTGACCAAAGTGCATTTTTGGGATTATTTTGCCGGAACCGGCCTGGGGATCATTGTCGGCACCTTTATTTTCACATTTTTCGTCGGAACACTAAAAGAGGTTTGGGCCTCGGGTAACTGGTCCGAATTGATTTCTTTTAAAGTATTTTTCTCGATCGGGTTGTTTGTTTTCTCGCTTTTTATTCCCAGAATCATTAAAAAGGTTCGCGGAGAAGCGTCTTAAGGCCTAACTGCCGGAAGGGCAATTTAGCTGAGGAAGCACAAAAAATCGAGGAAACCGTGCCGACAGAAAAAGGAGGTACTAATGGCGACAAAACTGGACCAACTCTGTATTAACACGATTCGAATGCTTTCAGTCGATGGTGTTCAAAAAGCGAATTCCGGTCACCCCGGTATGCCCATGGGTGCAGCCGCCATGGCTTATGTTCTCTGGACACGCTTTTTGCGGCACAACCCCAAAAATCCGGACTGGCCCGACCGGGACCGTTTTGTGCTGTCGGCCGGCCATGGTTCGATGCTGCTTTACAGTCTTTTGCATTTGAGCGGTTATGATTTGTCCCTCGAAGCGCTTCAAAATTTCCGCCAATGGGGCAGCAAAACGCCCGGCCATCCCGAACACGGGCTTACACCGGGGGTGGAGACCACCACCGGCCCCTTGGGACAGGGCTTTGCCAACGGTGTCGGTTTGGCCCTTGCCGAACGCTACCTGGCTGCGCGCTTTAATCGACCCGGTCATCAGATTGTCGACCATTTTACCTATGGTATAGTCAGCGATGGGGATCTCATGGAGGGCATCTCCCATGAGGCAGCCTCACTGGCCGGTCACCTGGGTCTGGGCAAGTTGATCTATTTCTACGATGACAACCACATCTCCATCGAGGGTGATACCGACATCGCATTTACCGAAAACCGCACCGGCCGTTTTGTGGCGTACGGCTGGCATGTCCAGCGGGTCGATGACGGCAACGACCTGGAGGCGCTGGAGCAGGCGCTTGGTGAAGCTCGCCAAGAAACCAGACGGCCTTCGTTGATTGCGGTGCGAACCCACATCGGCTACGGAAGCCCCAACAAACAGGATACGGCCGGCGTGCACGGGGAGCCCCTGGGGCCTGAGGAGATCAAACTGACCAAAGACAACCTGAAGTGGCCCCGGCAGCCGAGCTTTCTGATTCCAGACGAAGTATCCGCGCATTTTCGTCAGGCAATTGAGGCGGGCCGTAAGCTGGAAAACCGCTGGCAGGCGGCGTTTGAAGCCTATCGGGAAAATTTTGAAGCACCGGCTGCTGAATGGGACCGCTGGCTGAGCGGCCGACTTCCGGAGGGCTGGCAAAATGATATCCCGGTTTTCGAACCCGATGACAAGGGCCTGGCAACACGGGTGGCGTCCGGAACCGTGCTCAATGCGATTGCGCCGAAGATTGCCAACCTGATCGGTGGATCGGCAGACCTGGCGCCTTCCACCAAAACGCTGCTTGGGGGAGAAGCCGACTATCAGGCGGCGAATTATGCCGGCCGCAATCTTCGTTTCGGCGTAAGGGAACATGCCATGGGCGGTATTTTAAACGGCATGGCGCTGCATGGCGGTTTGATTCCATACGGGGCCACGTTTTTAGTTTTTTCTGATTACATGCGGCCCGCTATCCGACTGGCGGCATTGACAGAATTGAAGGTCATTTATGTGTTTACCCATGATAGTATCGGCCTGGGTGAGGACGGCCCTACCCATCAACCGATAGAACATCTGGCCTCCCTCAGAGCAATGCCAAACCTCACCGTCATTCGGCCCTGTGATGCAAATGAAACCGCTGAGGCCTGGCGGGCCGCCATCAGCCACCGCAGCGGCCCGGTGGCGCTGGCATTAAGCCGCCAGAACCTGCCGACCCTGGACCGTAAATTTAAATACGCACCGGCAGGGGGCCTCCACCAGGGAGCGTATATTCTGAGTGAGGCTGCCGGCAACAAGCCCGATGTTGTCCTGATCGCCAGCGGTTCGGAGGTTCACATTGCCCTTGAAGCCGCAGAAATGATCACAGCCAAAGGACCGGCAGTGCGGGTGGTCAGCATGCCCTCCTGGGAAATATTTGAGGCGCAGCCGGCAGAATACCATCACCGGATCCTGCCGCCGCAAGTAAAGGCCAAAATCGCCATCGAAGCCGGCAGCCCCCAGGGCTGGCATCGCTATGTGGGTGAATTCGGCCACATCATTGCCCTGGATCATTTCGGTGCCTCGGCGCCTGCCAAAGTTCTCTATGAAAAATTCGGAATCACGGCCGACCGCATCGTTGAAAAAGCACTGGAAATTGTATAAAAGCAAATATTGATTTGAGAGCAAAGGAGATGATCATGTCAAAGCTGACCGATCTTGAAGAAATAGGCCAATCCATCTGGCTGGATTACATCCAGCGCTCCATGATCACTTCCGGTGAGCTCAAGCAACTGGTCGACAAGGGTCTCAAAGGCGTAACATCCAATCCGGCGATATTTGAAAAAGCCATTGCCGGCAGCCACGACTATGATGAGGATTTAAAACAGCTGATCAAAAGCGACCGGTCCATCGAGCAGATCTATGAAGCACTGGCCGTTACGGATATTACGCTGGCCAGCGACACCCTGCGCGGCGTGTATGATTCAACCAACGGCAAAGACGGTTATGTCAGCCTGGAAGTCAGCCCGGAGCTTGCCGATGAAACCGAAAAAACCATTGCCGAGGCCCGGCGCCTGTATGAAACTGTCAACCGACCCAATGTGATGATCAAGGTACCGGCCACGCCGGCGGGGCTTCCGGCAATTACCGAATTAATCGGTTCCGGCGTTAACGTCAATGTCACGCTGATTTTCGGCCTGGAAAATTATAAAGCCGTTGCCGCAGCCTACCAGGCCGGCTTGGAGAAACTGGCCCAATCCGGGCCCTCGGTCGCAGGGGGACATCCGATCGATACGGTCGCATCGGTGGCCTCATTTTTTGTCAGCCGGGTGGATACGGCCGTAGATAAAGAACTGGAAGCCATCGGCAACGCAGAACTTCAGGGTAAAATCGCGGTTGCCAACTCCAAAATCGCTTACGCGGAATACAAAAATATTATTCAGCAATCCCGCTGGCAGCAAACGGCTGCTAAAGGTGCGCAGGTGCAGCGCGTTCTGTGGGCCAGCACCAGTACCAAAAACCCGGCCTATCCGGACAACCTGTATGTGGACGAACTGATCGGACCCGATACGGTAAATACATTACCGCCCGCAACGCTGCAAAGCTTTATGGATCACGGCCGGGTGGCCGAGACCCTGACGCGGGATCTGCCGGAAGCACAACGTCAGGTTGCCAAACTGGCGGATCTGGGGATTGACCTGAATGCCATCAGCCAGAAGCTGCAGGACGAAGGGGTCGTTGCGTTTGCCAGGCCTTTTGCCAAATTGCTGGAAAGCATCGCAGAAAAATGCAAGCGTCTTAAAGCCGCATAGGCGCCAATGAAATTATCGATATTCTTATCCGCAGATGACGCAGATTCAAATAATTAAAGCAATGATGAAATTGAAAATAATCTGCGTGAATCTGCGAAATGTGTAAATGCAAAACTTGGCTCACGCATACAAGGAGAACTGCGGGTTTGAAAAAACAGGACGAGTTAAAACAGAAAGCGGCCCATCGCGCCGTCGAATTTGTCGAATCCGGCATGGTGGTGGGCCTGGGTACAGGCAGCACAACAGCGTTTGCCGTGATTCGAATCGGTGAGCGCCTTAAATCCGGTAATTTGAAAAACATCGTCGGCATCCCGACCTCCCTCCGTACTGAAACACTGGCCGGTGAATGGGGTATTCCCTTATGCGGATTGGAGGATCAACCGGTAATTGATGTCACCATCGACGGGGCCGATGAAGTCGACCCTGACCTGAACCTGATTAAGGGCGGCGGCGGGGCGCTGCTGAGGGAAAAAGTGGTGGCACAGGCCAGCCGGCAAAATATCATTATTGTGGATGAAAGCAAGCTGTCACCCCGCCTGGGAACCCGCTGGGCCTTGCCGGTCGAAGTTATCCCGTTTGCCGCAAAATCAGCAGAAAACTTTCTCAAATCACAGGGGGCTGCCGTCACCCTGCGCCTTGATGATAACGGCCGGCCCTATCAAACCGATCAAAACAATTTCATCCTTGATGCCAATTTTGGTGAAATGGCGGATCCCTATAGGGTGGCTGCAAAGCTGAATGAACGCGCCGGCATCGTGGAGCACGGGCTTTTTCTGGGCCTGGCCAGCGACGTCATCGTCGCGGCTGAAAATGACATCCGTCATCTTAGGCGCAACGACTTATGAAAACACGTCGACAATTTATTAAATTCAGCGTTAAATTTCTCTCCGGGCTGGTCATGTTTTTCGGGACCATCGGCGCCTGGCTTGAAAAAGTCTATGCCCAGGCCAAACGAATCCTGGTTCCCAAAGGCACCGACCTGTCCTCATTAAAAAATGAAAATCCCGCCACCCTGGATACCCGCGATCTGGAAGTGCTCCCCTTAAATGCGTTTGAGACCATGGGCCAAACCGACCATAAAGTGGACCTAAAATCATGGCGGCTGTTAATTGACGGAAATGTGGCCACGCCGATGCGGCTACCCTATTCCCGCATCATTGAACTGCCATCGATTGAACGCAAGGTTTTGCTGATTTGCCCCGGAATCTTCACCAATCACGGGAACTGGAAAGGGATTTCGCTGATGACGGCCCTGGACCTGGCCGGCATAAAAGCCGATACCACCGATATTATCGTTTCCGGGCCGCAAGGCGCCTATGAAAAGGCAGAGAAATTTCCGATAGCCGACATCCGCTCCGATAAAGTGTTTTTAGCCTATCAGGTCAACGGCCAGAGATTACCCCAAAAGCACGGATTTCCGCTGCGCATCGTTGCCGAAGATTACTACGGCGGCGAATGGGTCAAATATGTGTATAAGATTGAGGCGCTAAAAAAAAGGGAGTAGTGGAGCGCTGGAGTGTTGGAGTACTGGAAAAGCGAAGACAAAGGTCGACTGCAGATTTAAGTATTCATTTATCCAATACTCCACCACTCCATCACTCCATTAACCCCCACTAGAAGGATTTTTCCATGGATAACACAGATTATCGTTCGCAAATCGAAATTAAAAACAGAACGTATACCTTTTTTGACATTACGCGGCTGGAAAAAAATGGTATTGCCGACATTAAACGCCTGCCCTATTCGATCAAAATCCTGGTGGAAAACCTTTTACGAAAGCTGGATGGTCGGGTGGTGCTTGACGAAGATCTGGAAAATATCGCGCGCTGGCAAAAACGCTATGAAACGCCGGTGGAAATTCCTTACCACCCGGCACGGGTGTTGATGCAGGATTTTACCGGCGTTCCGGCGGTTGTCGATCTTGCGGCCATGCGCGATGCGGTCAAAGACATGGGTGGCGATCCCCAAAAAATCAATCCGCTGGTTCCGGTGGATCTGATTGTCGATCACTCCGTACAGGTCGACCATTTTGGCACCACCGATGCCATCACCCAAAATGTCGCCAAAGAGTATGAGCGCAACGCAGAACGCTATGCCCTGCTAAAGTGGGCCCAGAAAAG
>WOR8_10001941_pt1 | contig 20693 bp, 22 predicted proteins | sample DeeMarSeWOR38_10_FD_19890 | JGI IMG/M metagenome (IMG submission 19890) | reverse complement strand
ATGTCCCGCCGGGCTATTTCCCGGGTGAATTCAAAGTGACTGTTTACCAAAGCAGCGATCCAAGTTGTAATTCCAAGACCGATAATTTCAAGATAGTAGCCGCGGAGCCGACTCCAGTTCCGACGAACACCCAGCGTCCGACATATACTCCGAGGCCCACCAGCACGCCAGCGCCGGCAACACCAACCTTTACGCCGACTGCGACGCCCACCATCTGCTTTGACTGCTAGTATTTGCTATACACTCTGTACAGGCCACGTATATCGTGGCCTGTATGTTTTTTTAAATGGTAGTTCAAAATAAAGCTGCACATCGTAAGGCTGTGCGTTATCGTGCTCTCGGGAAATTCCCAATTGTGAATTTTTGGGTAGGAGAGAAGTTGTTATAATCAGTAACTGTATGCTGCGTATCAGTCTGAAACCAATAGTATTTTGGTGTTCCGCTTGTTCAAAACTTCGCATATTTATGCAAGAAGCAATAGAGACATATTAATGCAAACATTGATAAACAGGATCCGGTCTCTGCGGGTAGATCGCCGTGGTATCCTGATTGAATCTCTCTTGTTTATTCTCATCTATGCACTCATCCTGCTTGTTCTTCCCCAGAATGAGCCTGCCAGGGTTTTTGCGGAAAATCTGGCAGTACTTACTGCTTCCCTGACTGCGGCGATCTTGATCTTTACCTCTTTGCCCGCGCTTACGCCTGCCACGCGGCCAGCCTGGATTATGCTGGCCCTTGCTTTATTGGCCTGGGCTTTAGCTGACTTTACCAGAATTATCTATCTATTGATTGGAACATCTTTTTTCCGTTTTGCACCAGAAATTATTAATCTGTTTGCCTATATGCTTGCCGCCTATGGCTTGCTTCGCTATCCATCAGAAAGTCGTTACGTTCCTACGCGTTTTCGTCTTGTTCTGGATGCTGTAATTTCTTCAGGGGTGGTAGCTACCTTGGGCTGGTTAATGTTGATAAGAACTATTCTAAACGCATCAGATGCACAGATTACCTGGGTGATGCTTGCTGGTTATCCCATTGCAGATATGATTCTATTAACACTCCTTTTCAGTATCTCCCTGTCTAGCCTGATGCCGCGCATCACAGCACTTTCCCTGGGGGTTGGATTAGTCGCCCTTACCATTTCTGATTATGCCTATAACTCCCTGGTATTATTTTCAGCCGAGCCTGCTGGCTTCATCAGCCTGGGTTGGTTGATTGGGCCACTGTTGATCGGTATGGGAGCTGTATTTGAAAAATCAGAGCAAGGCAAGCCAGTTGTGTCCATTCGACAAACCGACACAGGTTTGAGCGCACAATTCCAGAAGGTTTTGCCGGTGGCGCTGGTGATGGTGCTTTTCTGGTATGTACTTTCAGACTGGCGTTTGCGTGGAGAATTCTCGAACGTTGGTCTGTGGATGAGCCTGTTGCTGGGTCTCATGTTGGTCGTCCGCCTCGGAATCCGTGCCGGGGAAGCGGAGTTGAATAACTATTGGCAACTAGTCAAAAACCTTGCAGATCCCGCCTTTATTTGCGATGCGGGCGGAAAGATCATCCTGAGCAACCCGGCATTCCACCAACTGGAAACATCGGGCGAAGGAAACCTGCTATTATCCTCGGTATTTGCCGATATCCCGGAGAATGCCCTGGAATCCGTATCGGATAAGAAAACCACAGAAGTTTTTGAAGTCAGTGTAGGGTCAAACGAACGGAATACACCTTACTCGCTCTCACTCAATCCAGTCGTAACCGAATCTCGCCAGGTATTGATTGCCGGAATCGCTCACAACCTAAGTGAACAGATCCAACAGCGCAATGTCATTCAAGCCGCATATGATGAATTGCATGCTGTCCATCGCCAATTGGAAGAACTTAATACCGGGTTGGAACGCAAGGTGGCTGAGCGCACGGCCACTCTGATGGACGCTTACCGTCGCCTTGAAGAACAAAACAAAGCCTTACAGGAGCTGGATCAACTAAAAAGTGATTTTGTTTCTATGGTCTCGCACGAGCTGCGTAACCCGCTCAACAATCTCGGAGGCGGCCTGGAATTGATGCTTGCCAAACCGAAGGGCAGGGTGGTTGATAAAGGCACATTGGGGTTGATGCAGGCTGAAGTCCAGAGACTGACGCGTTTTGTCGAATCGATCCTGGATGTTTCCGCGATAGAAGCCGGTCGCCTGGAATTGCATCCCGTTCCTTTGTCGCTTGCTCTCGTCTTTGAAAATCTCAACCAACATTGGGGCACTCTGGAAGATTCTGAGCGGATACAGGTAAAGTTAGGGGCAGCTTTGCCAGATGTGATAGCGGCGCAGGATGCCTTGGAAAGTGTCTTGCGTCATTTGGTGGACAACGCCATCAAATATGCGCCAGATGGACCGGTAGTCGTGAGCGCTGCCAAGCGGAATCGACAAGTACGCATCCAAGTTCGGGACTTTGGGCCTGGTATCCCGGACGATAAACAAAATCTCCTCTTTGAGCGCTTCCAGCGCCTAGACGCAAAGGATTCTCAAACAGTCTATGGTTATGGGTTGGGGCTGTATCTTTCTCGTCGCCTGCTGGAGGAGATGGATAGCACTTTAACCTTTGATGCGCCTGACGATGGTGGGGTGCGGTTTTCATTCTCCTTAAAGGTGGCAAAGAAATGAAAAAAATCCTGTTGATCGACGACGATCCGACTTTATTGCATTTGTTAGGTGAATTTTTGGAGAACGATGCTTTTGAGGTGACCGGCGCGCTGAGCGGATCAGCTGGTTTGCGCCTGGCTTATGACCAGGGACCGGATCTGATACTGCTAGACGTCATGTTGCCGGGCATGGATGGCTGGGAGGTTTGCGCCCGTCTGCGTGAAATGAGCAATGTGCCCATTATTATGTTGACGGCCAAAACCACCGAAGCTGACAAGCTACGCGGATTCCGATTAGGTGTTGATGATTACGTTACCAAGCCTTTCAGCTTTGCAGAATTGGTGGCACGTATCCATGCTGTGCTGGCTCGGGCAAAAGATTCTGGCTCCAGTACAGGCTATCTTATTCATGGAGGAGTAATTCTGGATACAGAAAAATATCAAGCGTATTTTCAGGAGAATACCCTGGATTTGACGCCAACGGAATTTCGCTTGCTCGAGGCGCTTGTCCAACGCAAAGGAAAAGTGGCGTCAGAGCAGGAATTAGTTCAGGAAGTATGGGGGAAATACCGTTCGGAGGATACAGCCCTGGTCAGACGCTATATCTTGATGCTACGAAAAAAAATTGAGACTGATTCATCCAATCCAGAGCATATCCTGACCGTGCGCGGGTTTGGGTATCGCCTTAGCACCGGGCCTCTCCCAGATTTGGAAGAATGACTATGTAATAACCACTGAGCTCTCGTTCGATCCTATTTGAAAGAGATACTGATTTATCGATACAAATAAAACAACACAGAGAAAATTAGAAATGGCGCGTATGGAATTGGGGTAAAGGCATTATAACGTTTCCGCATTATCATGTAACCGATAACCAACAGGCTTCCGATGCCGCCAGCAAAAATGGTGAAAAGTAAACCAGCGAGGATCACTGGCCAGCCGAGCAGCAACCCCGTTACTCCACACAGGTTGACATCTCCAAACCCCAGGGCTACTTCATCGATGACTTCACCGCGACGTTTAGACATATACCGGGTAAATGCTTCTCCCAGGTAGTATAGCAAAAGCATGCTCCCAAATCCAAATGCACCACCCAGTAATGTTTGGACTAGTCCATGCGCGAAGATGCCAATCACCAAGCCAAGGATCGCTCCTGTAATGCTGACGGGATGCATAATAAGCCGGTGTTCCAAGTCAATCACAAAGACCACGCCAAGATACGCAAGTAAGATGTAAGCCAGTAAGAAGTTGATCTTCCCGGGAGGTACAAGCCAGATGTACACTGTAGCTGCTGTCAATATCAGAAGAACAAAATAGGTTCTGGGGCTTCGTTTGTGCCCACATGAACTACAAGCCTGTAACAGAAAATAATCTTTCCAGGCAAAAGTCTTGCCACAACTCGTGCAAGCCGGTTGGCTGAAGCGGCGCGTGAACGGCAACACGTCAGACACATAATTGACAAGATAGCCTGCTGCTAAGCCTAGAACGATGGGGATCAACAAGGAGATTAGATTCATGTTGGCATAATAACATATTCTTATTGAACCCAAAAGCATCGTTTATACAGTGCAAGTTTATTGTAATGTTCAGTTCCTAACGGGTTATTCTTGGCGAATTCTTCAATCTGCCTTACAATCATTTCATTCACAGGAGAGATACATGGAAAAATTTATTATTGAGGGTGGCATTCCGCTGCGCGGCGAAGTCACACCCTCTGGGAATAAGAACGCGGCACTGCCAATTGTGGCTGCCAGCCTGCTGACGGAAGAACCGGTCATATTGCGCAACGTGCCCCAGATCAGGGATGTACTTGACATGCGAGCATTGTTGGAAAGCCTGGGAGTGCAAGTGAAAGCACTTAGCGAGAACGACTGGCAGCTTACTGCTCGTACACTTCATTCTGCAGATTTGGATCCTGATATGTGCCGGCGAATCCGTGCATCGATTCTTCTGGCTGGACCTATGCTTGCTCGCACAGGCGAATTACAGATTCCACCCCCAGGAGGTGACGTCATTGGGCGTAGACGTCTTGATACCCATCTCCTGGCCTTGCAAGCACTGGGCGCGCAGGTTAGCTATGAGCGCACCCTAAAGTTCAAGACTGAGAAATTGGTTGGTGCTGATATTCTCCTGGATGAAGCCAGTGTAACAGCAACAGAAAATGCTATTATGGCTGCCGTCACAGCGAAAGGTAAAACCGTCATTCGAAATGCGGCTTCTGAACCGCACGTTCAAGAGCTGTGTCATTTTCTCAATAGTATGGGGGCTCAAATTAAGGATATTGGTTCGAACACACTCCATATTGATGGCGTTGAGCAACTACATGGTACAGACCATACGATTGGTTCAGACTTACTCGAAGTGATTAGCTTCGTAGGCGCAACGGTAGTTACACACGGGGATGTGCGTATTCGCAATGCAGGTGTGCAGCATTTGGAGATGATTTCGCATGTTTTCAGACGTATGGGCGTAGCCTGGGAAGTAGATGGAAGCGATTTGCTCGTGTCTGAAACACAGCCAAGGGCAATTATCCCTGATATGGATGGTGCTGTGCCAGAAGTCAAAACAAACGTCTGGCCTGCTTTTCCAACAGACCTTATCAGTATTGCGATAACGGTTGCAACCCAGATGACAGGCTCTATCTTATTTCACGACTGGATGTTCTCTGGTCGTATGTATTTCACCGATAAGCTGGTTGGAATGGGGGCACGCATCATTTTGTGCGACCCATATCGTTGTCTGGTGCAAGGACCCAGTATTTTGTATGCTGAAAAACTGGAAAGCCCGGATATTCGTGCCGGGATGGCCCTCCTGTTGGCGACTCTAGCGGCAAAGGGACAATCTACAATACGAAATGTCCGGCAGATTGATCGGGGCTATGAAAAAGTAGATGAGAAGATGCGCTTGCTCGGGGCAAAAATCGAAAGAATTGTAGAGTAACAAAAAAAGCTCGCCATTAATGGCGAGCTTTTTTTGTTCGGTTGAATTGTTAGGGTCCAACAAATTTTATAGAGTTTTCGCGAATATACATTTCCCATTTATCTGTGTTGTTAGGTTGATATGGTCCGCCAGAAACAGTTGCGTTGACCGGCTCAAGTATCCAGGCGTATACATAGATAGCCCCTTGAGGAAAATCTATGGTAATAGAATTGTTTTTAGGGATGGAGTAGCCGCGATATCCGCATTCTCCAAATGGTGTCTTTGCAAGATAAAGAGACACGTTCATCGGCGCCTTCGTTTCGTTGACAATTCTAATCGGCGCTGTGGGGCCTGCTGCACTATCTACAAGAAATTGGTTACACTCGTCTGTTTCAGATGCGGAAGTTGCCGTTGGCTGTGAAACCTGGGGCTGGGTTGGCAGTACCAATGGAGCGACTGTGTTTGTAGGCAATGGAGTGGGCGCAGGAGTATTTGTTGGCGGGATAGGTGTGGCAGTAGGAATATCTGCCTGGGTTTCTGCAACCATTGTCCAAGCTGCCGCCACTGCCGTTCCCTGAACATCTTCGGCGCTCATTGTAGGTTCCGGTCCAGGACCGCATGCGCTGATTAGAAATACACTTGCAAATATTATGATAAGAAGCTTTTTCATATCTATTTAAACTCTCCGGGTTGTTTTAGCAGTTTGGAGCGCAACCAGCTTTAAGGATAATACGTTCATTTTCAATCCAAAGGCTGTAGTTAGCGCTGCGCGTAATTACATCCCCACCAAAAACCTTAAAATCTTTTTTTCCATCTACAAAAGCTGATGCCCAAAAAGAGCCTATTGGAACAGTAATGGTTGAATCGCTGCTGAAAGAAGCCGAAAGAATACCACACTCTCCCATGTTTGTTTTAAACCCTAAAGCCAGGATAACAGATCCTTTTGGTTTAGTATTATTTTTAAGGTACATTTTTGCACTGTCGCCAGCCCATGATGTCAATGGCTGATTGCATGGATCATTTGCACCAACTGATGGGGCGGTAGTATTTGTAGGCACCACACTAATAGCTTGCGCTAGCGTTGATGTTTCTAAAATCAGTGGCGGAACCGTATTTGTAGGAAACGGCGTCGCAGTGGGCGGCTCAGTCGGCGGGATAGAAGTCGCGGTGGGGATGGCAGCCTGTGTTTCTGCCACCATGGTCATCGCAGCAGCCATAGCCGTTCCCTGGACATCCGCAGGGGACATGGTTGGTTCAGGCGCGGGGCCACAGGCCGTCAGTACAAGCGCAGTAATTGCAAAAAGCATCCAAATGTGTTTCATAAACTGTTATTTTCTCCAACTAAATTTTTATTTTATTGTTACTTTATCTTTTTCAAAAGTTATTTCAAGGCTATCGCCTTTGCCCAATCTGAACCATCCCTGGAAATCTCGGCCTCCTACCCAGGCCACATAAGTATAGCTACCGAGTGGAGCGGAGACGTTCATCCTGCCAAAAACAGGGTATTCGATAATGGTTCTATAGCCGTCGATAGTTGTACAGTCCATTGATATGTACACTTCAGCCTTTGCCCTGTTGATCAATCTGATTTTCCCATATGGGATGGCAGGCGGCAGGGTTCCGAAAAAGCGCGCATACAAAGTTTCGGTCGCCGTGACGACAGATTGTGTTGCCGTAGGAGGCGTTCCTGTAATTGTTGCGGTTGACGTAACCGCTGTGCCAGTTTCAGTAACTGTGATGTTGGGATCAGGCGTCACCGTTTCAGTAGCAGTTGGTGCTTCTGTGTCAGTAACCGTAGGCTCTGGGGTGTCGGTAGCAGGTTCCTGGGTCGGTGTTGGAAGCGCGTTGAGTGTTTCTACCGCAAGAGTCGCAGCCAGGGCTGCATCCGTAGCCTGCACGTCAACGACAGGAGCTTCAGTAGTAGGTTGTTGTAACGAAGGCAGTCCAGGGATGACGCAGGCGCTCAAAAGAAATGCCATTGCCAGGGCGATGGTCACTGTCCTTTTCATAACCGACTCCTTTATGCCTGCTGAATGACCTCTAGGAACTGACTGACAACATCCCGTAGCATCCGTTCTGGTAATGCGCCAACCTGACGGTGCAAGACGTTACCGCCAGAAACGAATAACATGGTTGGGATTCCCTGAACGCCGAACTTTCCGGCCCATTCGGGATTCTCATCCGTATTTACTTTGGTAATCAGAACCTTTCCAGCATATTCTTTTGCAAGTTTATCAAGAATCGGTGCTACCATTTTGCAAGGGCCGCACCAGGGAGCCCAGAAATCAACGATTACAGGCAGTTCTGCTTGTAGTATAGTTTTTTCAAAGGCTTGATCGGTTACATGAATGGGTTCTTCAACCATTGTAAAAAACCTTTCCGGGCAGTTGCCCTAAACCTCGGGGTCACCGGGTTTTAGAATTTTGTAAGTTGAGTTAATTTTAGCAGTTTTGCCAAGCATCATGCTTGCCGAACAGTACTTATGTTCTGAGAGCTTAATTGCCTGTTCAACATCCCTAACTTTCAAATCATCACCCCAAAGTAAATATTCGACTTCAATGTCTGTATAAACCATTGGAAATGTTTCGGCACGCTTACCACGTACGTTCACCTTGAAGTTCGTTGGGGTTAATTTTTTCTTTTGAAGGATCGAAACGATATCAATTCCAGTACAACCTGCCAGCCCAACCAGCATCAGCTGCATTGGACCTATGCTGTCATCCAAAGGGCCCATTTGAACAATTCCACCTTTATCACTCTCTCCGGTGAAATTCAGGCCCCCTTTCCAGGTTGCGGATACTTCTCTCCATTTATCTGCCATCACGTCCTCGCAACTTGTGAGTATATCACATAATAAATATACCCCCATGTTATAATGGCGCGGCATGGCAGACATCCTTTCCCGCTGGCGCAATGGACTTGCGAAGACGAGCAAAGCAACTTTTGGGCGCATTGCCGGTCTCTTGGGCGCTACGGAAATCAACGCAGATACCTGGGATCAACTGGAAGCGTTACTCATTCAAGCGGATTTAGGCATTGAGATTGCTGTTGAAGTGATCGAATCTCTTCAGCGCCTCGTACGGACCGAGGGCCTGGTTCGCTCCAATGAACTGGAAAACGTTCTTCGAGATGAGTTGCGTAAACGCCTCGATCAGCCGCCGACCGTTGCATGGGCTGAGCGGCCGTCTGTTTTATTGGTAGTTGGCGTCAACGGTTCTGGAAAAACCACCACGATTGCCAAGTTAGGCAAGCGCTTCGTGGACGATGGCAAATCCATCATTTTTGGCGCAGCGGATACATTCCGTGCCGCAGCCGTGGATCAGCTCCAGGTATGGGGTGACAGGCTCGGGGTCGATGTGATCGCGGGCGCGCCGGAGAGCGATCCTGGTGCTGTCGCGTTCAACACTGTCCAGGCGGGAGTTGCACGCGCTGTCGACCTTGTCATTATAGATACAGCCGGTCGTTTGCATACGCGCTTCAATCTGATGGAAGAACTGAAAAAAGTTCATCGCGTGGTGGGCAAAGCGCTTCCCGGAGCGCCGCATGCCGTTTGGCTGGTGCTGGATGCTACAACAGGACAAAATGCTCTACAACAAGCGCGTGCCTTCAAAGAATCTGTAAATGTTACCGGTGTAATTTTGGCCAAGCTGGATTCTTCCGCGCGTGGTGGCATGGCCTTTGCCATCAAACGGGAGCTTGGATTGCCAATTTTATTTGCCGGGTTGGGTGAAAAGCCAGAAGATTTACAGCCCTTTGACCCGGATGCCTTTATCGAAGGAATACTCTCTGCCGGATAACCGGAGGAAAAATGGAAGATTTGGTAAGCCGTTTACAAGAAGCAGGGGAACAGACACAGCACCTAATGGTGCGTCTTTGACTTTGCCAACAAAGAACTAAAACTCTCAAAATTAGATCAGGAAATGGCCGCGCCCGAATTTTGGGACGAGCCTGCTGTAGCACAACGCACGATAAAAACAGCCAATAAGCTCCGCGAGGAAGTTGAATCTTGGGGTGGCTTTGCGCATCGTATTCAAGATGCGACCGAGTTGGCGCATATGGATGATGACAGCCTGCGCGCTGAACTAGAGAAGGAAATTGAGAGCATCGAGAAGGAATTGGAAAGACGCTCCTTCACCGCTATGCTTTCTGGTCGCTATGATTCCGAAGATGCGCTTCTGGCAATCCATGCAGGGGCAGGTGGCACAGATTCGCAAGACTGGGCAGAAATGTTGCAACGTATGTATTTGCGTTGGGCAGAAATGCGCGGCTTCGCAACCGAAATAATTGATCAGACCGAAGGTGAAGAAGCCGGCATCAAAAGCGTCACAATTGCCGTAGAAGGAAAATATGCTTTTGGGTATTTGCGTTCCGAGAAGGGTGTGCACCGCCTGGTGAGACTCTCCCCCTTTGACGCAGCTCATCGCAGGCATACTTCCTTCGCGTTGGTAGAAGTACTTCCGCAGATCGCGATGGATGATCCTGAAATCGAAATTGATGCGAGTGATTTAAAAATCGATGTGTTCAAATCATCAGGAGCAGGCGGACAGAGTGTTCAGAAAAACTCTACTGCTGTACGCATCACTCACATTCCAACCGGGCTTGTGGTTAGTTGCCAGAATGAGCGTTCGCAGTTGCAGAACAAAGAAAATGCCCTGCGTGTACTACGGGCACGCTTGTTGGAGATGAAGCAGGCTGAGAAGGATGAAGAGGTAGCTTCCTTACGTGGTGAGTACACAAAGGCGGAATGGGGCAGTCAGATTCGCTCGTACGTATTGCATCCCTATCAGATGGTAAAAGATCATCGTACTGATCACGAATGGGGAAATACACAGGCGGTGTTAGATGGTGAGTTGGACGATTTTATGGAAGCATACCTGAAACAGATAAAGTGATTTGGGAATGGGAGATTGCGTTCTATCGCAAATCAAGAATTATGAACATGCAAGGGTAATTCTGATACGATGAGAATACAATTTTAGAATGGATGCAGCAAAACTTCTCCGCCAGGCTATTCAGGCTGCGCGCAGTGGACGGGAGTTAACTGCGCGCGATTTATTCTTGGATATTGTGCACATGGAACCAGAGAATGAAATTGCCTGGACATGGCTTTCTGGCTTGCTAGATCCTCTTGATGACCGTATAGCGGCTTGCGAGAGGATTTTGTCTATTAATCCAGAGAACCGGCAAATACGAGCTTATCGAGAAAAGCTCCTTGTAGAATATGAAGTAGAGCGCCAGAGAAAAATTCGCGAATTGGATAAGGAAGTAAAGCAAATACGCAGGTTTGCCGAAGATGGTAAGCATGAGGAAGCCCTACTGCTTTTGCAAAATATTTTACGGGAGGACAACCGTCACAAAGAGGCTTGGTTGTTGTTTGCAGACCTCTCAGCGAACATTAATGATAAAGTCCGTGCTTATAAAGCCATTGTACAAAACGATCCTTCAGATAAATCGGCGAAAGATGCATTGAAGCGTTATCGCTATTTTCAGCGTAACCCTCTCGAGTTGGCTGCTTCTTACGAAGAGGATGGAGAACTGGATAAAGCTATAGATTTGTACAACGTATTGGCTATACAGGCAGGCACTACGTCTGAGTTCGAACGCATCCACAGGAAAATTGTCCGCCTGGAAGACGCAAAAATCGAAAACCTTCGTCATATTAAGCCGTCTTTTACCATCTTGCGTTTGAGTGTTGGCTTGCCATTGTTATATATTTTGGAAATTTTTATTCAGGAGGGGTTGAACCCTTTCAAGTATCCAACTCCCGGTTTATGGATTGGCATCCCCCTGGTTGTGCTGGGTAGTTTTTTACTGACGGTTGCGGGAATACGTGTGCGGCACGCTATCTGGCGAAGATGGTTCGGTCAACAAGGGGAAAGAGGCTCCAATGCGATGCGGGCTCTTGTGGCGGTAGCAGGCTGGATGCTGGTATTAACGCCGCATTTATTGTTGATGTGGGATTCCTTCCTGCGTTTGCAATCTTTTCAAATCCCTGCAAGTCCGTGGGGTAGTTAAATATGATCCCTATAAACGACACTGAGCCCAATCGCTATTCCTGGTTTCCCTTTATGACGATCTCCATTATTGCTATCAACACTTTTATTGAGATCGCCAAGCCCCTGTATTTGCCAGATGATATGACCTTCTTGCAATACTGGGAATTTATGATGCGCTTTTATTTCACGCCCAAATTAATCCTTGCAGCCGAAGGCCCTGGGATCGCTTCAAGCATCACTTCTGTGTTTATGCACGGGAGCTTTTTTCATTTGTTGGGAAACATGGGGGCGCTATGGGTATTTGGACGCAGAGTAGAAGATGCCTGTGGTGCCTGGAGGTTCCTTGTTTTTTATTTGCTGGCAGGTATCAGTGCGGGCTTGATCACCACGCTGGTTATGTATAATTCCCCAATCCCAAATGTGGGGGCAAGTGGGGCCATTTTTGGCGTAATGGGAGCGTATGTGCTTTTGTATCCTGGGGGACGTATTCGCACGCTTATCTTTATTAGCTTTGTCCCCACATGGCCACGCATCCGGGCTGGCTGGATTGTGCTGTATTTTTTGGGAGTTCAGATCATCCCGGCACTGGATATGATGTTTAATAATGCAAATTACGGAGTAGGCTACTGGGCTCACCTGGGCGGTTTTTTTTCAGCAGTTTTCATTTTTCTGTTTCTGCGCCCCGAAGCATTTGCGCGTTATTTGAGCGATACATCCGTTTAACAAAAAACAGTCAGGCACAAACCCGACTGTTTTGATTCCCAGTGAGCCGTTCTAGATTAACTACCGGTTGGCAATCGTTTTTCCAGTGTCCGGTTCAAGATATCCTCTTGCTCATCAGAACTTGCTTTTACACGCTTGGCCTTCTGACCTTTGTCACGAGCGTTTGCGCGATCCAATGCTTCTTGCCAGGCGATTTGCATAGCTGTCTGCTCTGGCTCTTTTGGTTCTTCCTGAATATCAACGTTAAACGCTTCTTTCTTGGGCCCGCGTTTGTTGCGGCCTTTTCGAGCTTCTTTCTTGGCCGGTTTCAACTCCTCGATTTCCGGTTCCAGTGCCTTCATGCTCAAGCGGATCTGTTTTTTTCTGCGGTTCACGTCTAGAACAACAGCCTCAACTTCATCACCCTCCTTGACAACTTCCTTTGGGCTTTTGATGTAGCCTTGTGAAATTTCACTGACATGTACTAGGCCGGGGCGTTCTGCGCCGAAATCAACAAATGCGCCATAGGATTCCAGCCGGACAACCTTACCTTTGACAACCGTTTCGGGTTTGATCTCATTCCATTCCATGGCAAGCGGCTCGATCATGGTCAGTTCAATGCGATCCTTCTTAACGCGGCGTACCCAGGCTTCTACACTCTGGCCAATTTGCACTACATCTTCAGGTTTGTTAACTTGGTCTTTCTGTAATTGTGATATATGAATGACACCGGGTAGTTCCTGTCCAATGTCTAGCAGCACGCCAGCGAGGGTGGTCTTGACCACCTTGCCCGTCAATTTGGTCTTGGGTTCTAACGCGCTGACCTGTGCGGTGTTTTTCGCTTCGGTCATGATGTTACTCCTATTAGGGGGGATAATACCGAAAAATGATTATACCTGCATCGTCTACCTTCGTCAACACGAACATGTGATTTTTCTCATAATCAACACCTATCGGGAGAATGTGCCTTTTGTTTGGGAAATTTCGGAGCTTTTTACTTGACGTTTTGAATCGAGTTGGATATAGTCCGCTATATAATTGTTGTTTTTGATGAGGGTAGATAATTAGGAGAAAAACATGACAGGAATGACTTCGAAAGAAATAGTTGACTTGAGTCGCGAGTACACTTTTTTCTCTTGGTCGGTGCAATCGCAAGTCAATCCCATTCCGGTGGCCAAAGCGGAGGGTGTGTATTTCTGGGATGCAGATGGGAAACGCTACCTGGATTTTTCGTCGCAATTGATGAATACGAATGTTGGACACCAGCATCCGAAAATCGTCAAGGCGATCCAGGATCAAGCTGCGGAGTTGTGCTTTGTGCACCCCGGCAACGCAACCGAACCTCGCGGCCTGCTCGGCAAAAAACTAGCCGAAGTCACCCCCGGGAAACTAAAGAAAACCTTCTACGCTTTGGGCGGCGCAGAGGCCAATGAAAACGCGATCAAGATCGCTCGTTTTTATACCGGACGACACAAGATTCTGGCACGCTATCGCTCGTATCATGGTGCTACATATGGCTCGATTGCGTTGACCGGTGATTACCGACGTAATGCAGTTGAACCTGTCATGCCGGGCGGCGTGCATTTCCTTGATCCGTTCTGTTATCGCTGTCCGTTTGGACAGAAACTGGAATCATGCAAGCGGGAGTGTATCCAGCACCTTGAAGAGGTCATCAGCTACGAGGGTCCGGATAAGATCGCTGCTATCATCATGGAAGGCGTGACTGGCTCGAATGGCATTATTGTCCCACCAGACGACTACTGGCCGCGCGTCCGCGAGATATGCGACAAACATGGCATCCTGCTGATCTCTGATGAGGTTATGAGCGGTTGGGGACGCACAGGAAAATGGTTTGCCGTGGATAATTGGGAGGTTGAACCAGACATTATCACAACAGCCAAAGGTATCACATCGGGATATGTGCCGCTGGGCGCGGTGATCGTTTCGGAAGATATTGCTGACTTCTTTGAAGATAAATACCTATATGCCGGGCTAACGTATAATGGACATGCGTTAGCTTGTGCCGCGGCGTTGGCAACAATAGAAGTCTATGAAGAAGACGGCCTGATCGAAAACGCTGCCACGCTGGGGAATTATCTCGGTGAAGCGCTTGAAGATATCAAAGAACGCCATGTTTCGGTGGGCGATGTGCGATATATTGGTCTGTTTTCTACGATTGAGTTAGTGGTTAATCGCGAAACAAAAGAGCCTTTCTCGCCCGCAGTGATGGGTGAAGTGGGTAAGGCTTTGAAAGAAAGCGGCCTGTTCACTTTCATCATGGCTAAGGATTTAGGCACAATGGTATTTGTTGTTCCGCCACTATGTATTACAAAAGAACAACTGGATGAAGGCCTGGGCCTGGTTGAGAAGGCACTCGAAATTGCAGATAGAAAGGTGAAATAGCATGGCGAAAATAATGAACTTTATCAACAATGAATGGGTGGAGCCGAAGGTCAGTGAGTACGCCGATGTCGTCAATCCGGCAACGGGTAAAGTGATTGCGAAGACGCCCTTGTGTGGCAAAGCAGAAGTGGATGCCGCAACGAAGGCCGCCTCAGAAGCTTTCCCAGCCTGGAGACAGACCCCAGTGCAAGACCGCATTCAGTACCTGTTCAAGTTGCGCGATTTGCTCAAAGCCAATCATGATGAGATTAGCCGCATTATCACGGAAGAATGTGGCAAGACCTTCGGTGAAGCTAAAGCCGAGATGGTACGCGCTATCGAGAATGTGGAAGTGGCCTGCGGAATGCCGATGATGATGAAGGGTGAAATTGCAGAAGATATCGCCCCCGGTATTGACGAGATCATGCTGCGCCAGCCACTGGGTGTGTGCGCCACGATCGCGCCTTTCAACTTTCCAGGAATGATTCCGTTCTGGTATCTGCCGTATGCACTGGCGACAGGTAATACCTATATCGTCAAGCCTTCGGAAAAAGTCCCGATGACCATGCAGTTTATCTTCAAGTTGATCGAACAGGTTGGTTTCCCGAAAGGTGTGGTCAACATGGTCAACGGTTCGAAGGATGCAGTGGATGGCATTCTCGATCATCCTGATATTCGCGCGATCACATTTGTTGGCTCGACGAATGTAGCCAAGTACATCTATCGCCGTGCTGCGGAGAATGGGAAACGGGTGCAGGCACAGGGCGGGGCCAAGAACCCGGTCATCATCATGCCGGATGCGGACATGGAAATGGCAACCAACATTATTGCTGACTCGGCCTTCGGCTGTGCCGGTCAACGCTGCCTGGCAGTTTCTCTAGCAGTGACTGTAGCTGAAGCACGCAATCAATTCACGGAGTTAATTTGTGATGCGGCTTCCACTCGTACGGTTGGCTTTGGGCTTGATGATGGTGTACAGATGGGCCCAGTCATTAGCCAGGCCAGCAAAGAGAGTATTGAGCACTTGATCGGATTGGGGGCCAAGGAAGGCGCTTCTCCGTTGGTGGATGGACGAGGTACAACTATCAAAGGCTATGAAGGTGGCACGTTTGTGCGTCCGACGATTTTGGCAGATGTTCAGCCAAATAGTGAAATCTGGAAGACAGAGATCTTTGGCCCGGTGCTGAGCATGATGCATGTGAGCACAATAGAAGAAGCGATTGCGCTAGCGAATAGTCATGTATATGGCAATCAGGCCAGCCTTTTCACATCATCCGGTTCGGCGGCGCGCAAGTTCCGCTACGAGGTGGATGCCGGCAATGTGGGCATCAATATTGGTGTGGCTGCGCCAATGGCGTTCTTTCCATTCAGTGGCTGGAAAGATTCCTTCTTTGGCGATATGCACGGCCAGGGTATGGACGCAGTGGAGTTCTTTACGCAGAAAAAGGTTGTGATCGAACGTTGGCCGAAGGAATGGTCCCGAAAATTCTAAACTGAATATCCGCCTGATGGTAAAGTAAAAAGTGGTGATATCAAAAGGTCTGACAGGCTAAATACCTGTCAGATCTTTTGATGCACGCGGATGCAAAGCGACCGTCACCAGTTACTGGCAAAACCGAGATGGTTGGTCAGGCGTCCAATGTGTCGCATCCGTTATACCCTACTTCAGCGTCATCTGCCCGTGAAGCGTCGTGAATCTCGGCGATGATATACCAGAAGCGCGGCTTGCACCCGTCAAAGGAATTGGTACCGGCACACAAATTATTCACGTCACGGTCGGCAGAATAGTACTTGTCTACATTGGTCAGTATGCTTTGCTCAGCACTGGCGTAGATACCTTTTGAACGTGCAACATTAAGCTGAAAACTGCTCTCTAATCTCTATTCTCCGCCCACTTCTCCATACGGTATAATTGCGCCCATGCAACCTTTTATTGTTGGTATCCGCTTTACCCCTATCGGGAAACTTTATCATTTCGATAGCAGTGCGCTCCGGGACTTGAAAGTCGGTGAGCACGTGATTGTTGACACTTCGCGCGGTAAACACCTGGGTGAAGTTATCCAGATTCTCAAAGAGAAGCCTTCGTCTCCAAATGGCGGCTGGAAGCCGGTAGAACGCCGCGCTACGCCCCGAGACCTGCTCCTGCAACAGACCTGGCAGGCCAAACAGACAGAAGCTATGATCGAATGCCGCGCCCGCTCTGCCGAACTCAAGCTGAACGGCGTCAAGATCGTCGCGGCTGAGTTCAACTATGACGGCTCGCGCCTGACCTTCTTGTTCAGCACTGAGAGCGAAGAAAGGGTCGATCTCAAATCCCTGAAAAAGGATATGAACCGTAAATACCCTAAGTCCCAGGTAGAAATGCGCCAGATCGGCCCGCGCGATGTGGCCAAAATCATCGGCGGCATGGGCGCCTGCGGACTGGAAACCCGTTGCTGCTCCAAGTTCCTGACCGATTTCAGCCCCATCTCCATCAAAATGGCTAAAGAACAGGGCATCTCCCTGACCCCATCTGAGATCACCGGCATGTGCGGACGTTTGCGCTGCTGCTTGATCTATGAGTACGAACAGTATGTAAAAGCCCGTAAGACACTCCCAAAACGAAAAAAACGGGTTGTCACACCAAACGGCGCGGGCATGGTTATTGATATTGCCCCAATGAGCGGTATGGTCACCGTCAAACTCGAAGGGGAAGGTATTCGGCCCAACCGTCAAACCTTCCACCGGGATGAGATCGAACCCTGGGACGAACTTGAAGCCTTACGCCGCAAAGCTGAAGCGCCCTGCGACAAGCACGAAAACGGTGAGTGCGATTGTGGCAAAAACGATAAAAACAGCAATCATAAGAAAAATGGCTGAAGAACAACCCGGTAACTGGCAAGAAATCCAAAATATCCTGGTCATCCTGGCACATCCGGATGACCCGGAATTTTTTTGTGGCGGAACATTGGCCCGCTGGGCGCGTGACGGGCATCACATCCAGTATTACCTGCTGACTTGCGGCGACAAAGGCCGCAACGACCACAACAAGGATATCCCGGGGGACGAGCTTTGCGATTTACGCCATCAGGAAGAATATGCGGCCGCCTCCGTTATCGGCGCAGAAGCGGTTCATTTTCTGGACCGAGATGACGGCACCCTGATCCCAGACATTGACCTACGCCGCGACGTGGTACGCATCATCCGACAGATGAAACCCAATATCTTAGTTACATGCGACCCCCAAAACCTGTTCGCTACCTACGGCATCAACCACCCCGACCATCGGGCCGCCGGACAGGTCGTGCTTGACGCGGTTTTCCCCGCGGCAGGCAACGATCTGTTCTTCCCTGAGCTGCTCAAGGAAGGCTACCAGCCCCACATGCCGGGTGAAGTCTGGGTCTCGTTGACAATGCAACCAAACGTTACCATTGATATCACCGACACCTGGCAAATAAAACTCAAGGCCCTTAAAGAACACAAAAGCCAGATTGGCGACCCGCTCAAATTTGAAGAGCGTATGCGCACGCGCCGCACAAAAGACAGCACAGACGAAAACCCAAGATTTGAAGAGACGTTTAGAGTTATAAAATATCGTTAGTTTGCGAGCAGTTGTACTGCGAGCCAGATGCAGTACAACTGCATCCAGAACCAGGAGCCCCCAATGCCCAACTTCCTCACCGAAGCTCAAGAACTATTCGAATACACCCAATCCCTGCGACGCGATTTCCACATGCATCCCGAACTGGGCTTTCATGAAGTCCGCACAGCGGGCATTGTCGCCAAAGAATTGAATGCGCTGGATATGGAAGTGACGACCGGCGTCGCCAAGACCGGCGTGGTTGGTATGCTCGAAGGTGGCAAGCCGGGGCCGGTTGTGCTAATCCGCTTCGATATGGACGCCCTGCCTGTCACTGAGCAAACGGGCGCATCCTATGCTTCAATCACTCCCGATAAAATGCACGCCTGCGGACATGATGGTCACACCGCCATCGGCCTGACTGTCGCAAAGATGCTGCAGGCCCACCGCGACCAGTTGGCGGGGTCCGTCAAGTTCATCTTCCAGCCCGCTGAAGAAGGTACCTGCGGCGAGGAGATCGGCGGCAACGAAATGATGATCCGCGAGGGTGTGTTGGAGAATCCCAAACCCGACCTGGCGCTGTCCCTACACCTGTGGAACGATAAACCACTCGGCTGGCTAGGCATCGCCGGCGGACCGGTGATGGCAGGCGCGGAAATTTTCAACATAACGGTAACAGGCGTGGGTGGGCACGGTGCGATGCCGCAACAGACGGCTGATCCGGTGCTGGCAGCCAGTCAGATCGTGACTGCGCTACAGAGCATCACATCCCGCAATGTCGGTCCGTTACAAACTGCCGTGGTCAGCGTGACCATGATCCATGCCGGGGAGACCTTCAACGTTATCCCGCCGGAAGCCAGGATGGAGGGCACCATCCGCACCTTTGAACTGGACGTGCGTGAGACGGTGCTGAAACGGTTCGATGAGATCGTGCATGGCGTGGCCGAAGCGATGGGCTGCACGGCGGAGGTAAGCGTCAAACGCCTGACCCCAGCACTGATAAACGCGGATGAGATCGCCGCGCGGGTGCAGGAAAGCGCCCGCCAAATGCTGCCAGATGCCAACCTTGACACCACCGGCTACCTGACAATGGGTGCGGAAGATATGGCCTTCATGCTCGAAAAGGTGCCAGGCTGTTATTTCTTTGTGGGGTCAGCCAACGAGAAGAAGAACCTGAACTATGGCCATCACCACCCTAAATTCGATTTTGACGAAGCCGCCCTACCCCGCGCCGCGGCGCTGATGGCCGAAGCGGTAGCAGGGTTTTTGAAGTAGGCAAGCAAAAATCGGTAAAATCTGCGTAATCTGTGGATGGAACCGGGGCAATACTTATGGCAAAACTAAAACTGGACCTGCACGAAATTTACAACCGGGGCGACAAGATCGAAACGGAACTAAATCGCATCATCCAGGAAGCAGTTGAAAAGCGCATTAAGCTAGTGGAGATCATCCCCGGTAAAGGCAGCGGACAGTTGAAGAAAAAGGTGCTGCGCTTTCTTAACCAGTCACATATCAAAGCCCTGTATCATCGCGTGGAAAAGGATGACAAAAACTTTGGACGCATCTTTGTCCATTTTCGGCATTAACTGACACAATAGAAGCGGGCAGAGATACACCCTGCCCGAATGCACGCAGCACAAACTCTTTCCGACTTTTTCTGGAGAGCGAGTTAGTTGAACCCCTCCCCAGAAGCTTTCCATTTTGTTAAAATCTGCTATGCTGAAATAAAATCAATAGGAGAATTCAATGAGAGATGAACGCAAAGTATGGGAATTGATGGGTAAAACATCGTCCTCCATCTCCTATTAGCACATGCTATTATGCTGAAAATCATCCATGTACCAACAAAAAAACAGAATAGATAGAGAAGAAGGAGAGAGGAATGAAGTACCGAGTTCATCAGCTTGAAGTTAAAAAAGATACGGCTCAAGAGAAGTTGGAGCATTTTTTGAACCAACTGGAAGGAGAAGTCCTATCGATAGTTCCATATGTTACTCCAACATTTCAAGGGATGGGTGCTACTGCTAAAGTCAACTTTTTGTTGATAGTGGAAAAAACCAAATAACTCTATTGCAAAAGAAAGGATTTAGTGTAAGGCTTAATAGGAGCCAACTTACAAAACGTGCACTGGATAGCGAGGATTCTGCTGCCTTTTCAAGCATTTTTCTGGCTTCGGGTTTATATTGCTCCCAAGCCGAATCTCGTCCCGTCCACTTGCGGCTAACGCAAACCGTTGAAACTGTCGAAAAACCCTTTGCCCGAAAAAACTGTGTAAATTTCTCCCACTTCAAGCTCAAAAATGACCAAAATTGTGCTTGGCAGAACCAAAAACAGGGCAATTTTCAATGGTTTTCTCCCACTTTGCGCTGGTCAGTCGTTGAAAAGAGACTTTTTCGACAGTCTCGTTAGGCGTTTCCTTTGAAATCACCGCGGGAAAATATTCTTTATGAAGAAGTCAACTTATCCAAAAGAGTATCGAACAAGTACATATTGGTTCCAGTTGTTGTTCTGGATT
>WOR8_10001938_pt1 | contig 20698 bp, 32 predicted proteins | sample DeeMarSeWOR38_10_FD_19890 | JGI IMG/M metagenome (IMG submission 19890) | reverse complement strand
TCCCGACATCGTAAGTTCCGGCCTCAATACCGTCCAATAGCTTCGCTGGATGCACGCCATAGAACTCGGTCCACTCGATCTCATAGTCGGTCTCTGCCTTAACACGGTCGGCAATGGTCTTCATCCAGACCTTGTGCCCGAGTGCGGCCTGGAAGTCGCCAGCCGGCCAGAAAGTAGCGAAATCGAGATAAATCTTCTTGCTAGCAATAGCGGGCGCAGACCAGGCCAGAACAACCATGCTCACAGCTAGCACTACTGCTAACACGATTAAAGATACTTTTTTCATTTTTTCCTCCTTTAGTATGGGTTAGAGCTGCTGAAATTGCTTCCACCGAAGTCAGTTCTGATGACAAATTCTCCGTTTTCACCTCCAAGCTGGTTTAACTTTCCCACCGTAAAAGGAAATTGCGACTTATCCTTATAAATTGCGTTCAGTTGTATTGTTACACTTCCCTAAAATGAATCCCAAAGGGAAATATGATCAGCGCTATCAATAGCTTGTCAACTGCTTGAGCTTCTCATCCCAAAACTTCTTATGATCTTCTCTCCAATTTGGCCCTCTAAAATTGGTCCTTTCTTCAAAAAAAGGGCCGAGTCTATCTAACCACCTGACCCACGGGTTCTTCTTTTTCTCTCTGGCCTCAATAACATCTGCGACAAACAAATCAATATTTACTATTTCTTCCTTAGGAGCATAGTAGGAAGCTCCCTCTTCTGCGGATTTCGTCAAGGTCTCTTCGCTCAAGGCATGGGCGGTGAGCATTAGAGCAGGAATGTCTTTTTCTTTTGCAATCTGGAGAAGTTCGAATCCCTGAACGCCCATGATGTCAAGAACCGCAACGTCGTAACTATATGTTTCAAGAAGCTCTTTTGCTTCCTCGAATGTAGATGCACGATCAATCATACAGATGCTCAAAAGCTCAGTCAAAGAATCAAGGATGTCGGGTTCGTCATCAACTATCAACACCCTTTTCCCTTGAAGCAGTTTTTCTGTTTCCATTTTCCAGCCCTGCTTTGAAGAATTACCTTTTAGAAAGGGACTAAAGCGAAAATTTATGGTTGTGTGCAGAACTGATGTAAACCGCAACAGATGGAAGCCTATCGGTTGCGGTAATTTTTGAGACTCAGATACTAAAAATGCGCCATGTTGTCAAGCGCAGTTTTGACACTTTGTTTCAACGATTGGACGATTCTCTCTGATCTGGCTGCGGCACCGGTCGACCGGACCTATTACGGAATGCATAAATGAATTGACATGACGATACCGCCGGCAATCTCCGGTTGCGGACCGTCGAAGACTCACGCATCAGCAAGCGTAAGGCCGAACAGAATCTAGCGATGATGAAGTCGGACGGCTCAGTCCTATTTGGAAGGGTCGCGCGCCCTTTCCGCCTCCTTAAGAGCAGCGTCTTCAAGAGACGAACCAGCCGGTGCGACCGCCGCCGCCTTGACCGCTGCCGCGCCTTTGGCTTTTCGGGGCTGCTTCTCCTTCTTCTTGCGGGCCTTCTTTTCCTTGCCTTTGATAGCGCTGATCACCTCAAGCACTTACAGCCCCGACGGCTTCGCGCCGGTCCAGTAGCCGTGCGGATCAAAGATCCGCAGCATGGCCAGTTCCTTTTCGGACGGCTCCGGTGTCTGTGCGAGATCCGCGCAAACGCGCAGCGGCCACCCGGTATTCTCAACGACCATCGCCGCCGTAACACCGGGATGCACCGACGCAAGGGTCATTTCGTGCGATTCATCCTCGAAGCGCAAAATACCCATCGTGGTGATCACCGTAGACGGACCGCCCCGCGGCAGGCCCACATCTTGGCGCCATCGGCCGCCATCGCCGTAACCGGGTGAGGTGATATAATCCACGCGTGGGACAAAGCGCCGCTTTTCATGCGCCATGACAATGATATGGCGTCTGGCCAGGCAAGCCAGATCGCACGCACCGCCGCTGCCGGGCAGGCGTGTTTCGACATTCTCCGCACCGCCGATATAGCTGGTATTTAAATTGCCGAACCGATCCACCTGGGCCCCGCCGATAAAGCTGACATCGACCCTTCCCTGCTGGAGCAGTCCCATCATATCGGCCGTATCGGCCAGCCACTGGGCCCGATATAAATTGGGCAAATCTCCCATTGTCAAAATGGGTTCCGGCGCCAGCGTATCGCGCACGATTCCCAGTTCATAAACCCCAATGGCATTTGGTGCATGCGTACTTTTGGCCAGCAAAAACCCCAGCAACGGCAGACGCATACCGACAAATACAACTTCACCATCGGCGATTTCACGGGCGGCTGCCGTCACCATCAGCTGAGGGAGCGTATATTTTCGCGTATGTGTGTCTTGTAGTTTCATTTCGTTTCGGATTTAACATCAAGGCTTGAAAGCTGGTAAGCTGGAATGCTTGAAGGCTTTAAATCTCTTGAGTTCCCAGGCTTTCTGGCCTCCCAGCTTCCCAGCTTTATAGCCTGCCAGCTTCTTGTTATGAGCTATTTGCCTGAATCTTTGAACTCTCAATCCAGAACGGTTAACCTGACATTAGTATCCATAATCGACACCCTCCGATAGCGCATGATATTTTAATGCCAGATCAGCGATGCGTTTATCGCCCAGCAAATTTACGTAATCCTGCGGACTGTGAATATTATCCACCCAGTGCTTTTTCCATTTTATATACTGCTCCGGTGTTTTGCTCTGGTTTCGATAATCGATAAAGGCTTTATGGTCCCGATTATAGTAACCCGGCACGGGTGACGGGTGGCCGCCCCAGGGCGCCTGCACCACAGCACTGACCCGAAAACCAGGGGTGATCACCCGGTTGGGATCCCGGTTGATGACGTCCGGTTCTACAATTTCTTCGGCCGTGACCACAATATGCTTACTCGCCAGGCAGGCGTCACGCGTTATTCCCAGATTTCCCCAGGCATGCGCATTACCGTATTGATCGGCCCGTTGTAAATGGACAATGGCAACATCCGGATGGATGGCTGCCACAGCTGTCAGGCGCTCGCCGCTAAACGGGCAGGTCATGATTTTTAAATGCTGATTGGTACGAAACAGATCGCTTCCCAGAGCGGTTTTGGTAAGCATAAAGGAAACCCCCATGGCGCCGGCCCGCAGCGCCATGGCCAGGGTTAAGTTGGAGTGGTCTTCTATTGCGAGGGTGCCGCTCTCAACCGATCGACGAAAATTATAGCAGGAGCCCGTGATAACATTACCAACCCAGGCCGCCCGAATTTTGGCGACACACCCTGCGCCAATGATTTGATCAAACAATATATCTGAGATTGGACCAATTAAGGTGAGATTCTGTTTTTTCTGGCGGATAAGTTCATGGCCGGCGGCAAACGGGATAAGGGTTTCCTGGGCAAGACCCATCGCAATGGAACTGCCATCGGGCACAAAGCGGTCAATCGCTTCGGACAGGGTCAGCAATTTAGCGTCCGGCACGGTGGGCAACCTCCAGCTCAAAACAGCATGCGCACGAGCATCATCAATAGTTAAGAGGAAAAACGAAAGGATTTATCTTATCCGGATTCTTCCTGTTTGCCTTGTTTAAGGGATTGCTCGAAGTCTTCGAAAAATTTGTTGCGTTGTTTCCAATCCGGTCCAAAGCGTTTATTGAAAAAGCTTCCGAGTTTATCAAAAAGCTTTTCCCAGACCGGCTGGCCGCCTTTGAGCACAACATCGGCTAAAAATTCATCCAGTTCACTCATTTTCTCTTTTGGCAAAAAAGAAACGGCACCCAGTTTGATGGATTTTTCCAGTGCCTCAGGTGTCAACGCGTAGGCGGTAAGCATTACGGTTGGGAATCCTCTTTTGACCGAGGTCTTCAAAAGTTCGAACCCATTGACCCCCATGATGTCCAGGATAACAATATCAAAAGTGTAACTCAAAAGGAGCTGGCGTGCTGTATCGTAATCATTGGCCTTCCGCACAAGGCACATGTCCAAGACCTCTGCGACGGTCTCAGTAACGTCGACTTCATCATCTACCGCCAGTACAATTTTATCTTTCAACAGGTCTTCAGGATCCATATTCTTGATTTCTCCTTTCTGCGAAAAGCGGCTGTATTAGGCTTTCATTAACCGCAGTTAATAAAAAACCGAAAACCCGGCAGGTTTGCTTATTCCATGGCCTATATCATTAGCGAAAACAACAAGTCAAGGAATGCGTTGAAGCCATGATCTTTTCTAGCAACTTTTCATATCTTTTCGGCTTTTTAACCATACCTAAACTATGAATTATTTCTTGCATTACAAGACGCTCTATAATAATGATCGCAGGGTTTAGGGTTCAAATAAAAGCTCATAGGCTGGGAAGCTGGAAGGCCAGGAAGCTTGAAAGCTAAATTATTTGCATGCCTTTCAGCCTTATAGCCTCATAGCTTCCCAGCCTTCCAGCTATGAGCTATCAGGTATGAGCTATTTGCCTGACACGTGAAACCTGACAACTGAAACCCTGAACCTTTGAACCTCTGAAACTTGAACCCGGAATGAGATGACACCGTTAGAAGAAAAGCAAATACTGACCCTCAATGATACGCTTTCAACGGTCGTCCAAATCGGTTTGATTGAAACCGATCATGATAGAAGCCGCGCCATCAGTCAATTTTGCGACAAGCTCATTCAACTGGTGCCTAAGATTCGTGTAATAAGAGAAGAGGGCGACCCGGATGAGGTTCCAACGATTAAGATTCAGGCCGGCTTCCGGTACCAAGGGGTTCCTTCGGGCACTGAAATGGCGCCTTTTATAGAAGCGCTTAAAATGCTGGATCCGATTGCGGCGCAGATTGATGAAGCGATAGATGATCGACTTGCAGGCGTTGATCTGCCGACAAGCCTGATAATTTATGTTCAACCGCAATGCAAGTTCTGCCCTGAAGCAGTGCGTCAGCTACTTCCTTTGCCCGCTTTAAATGCTAACATCCGATTAACGGTAATCGACGCCAAGCACTTTCCCGAACTCGCACAAAAAGAAAACATTCAATCCGTACCCACTTTGATTCTCGAGGACCAGTTTCGCTGGACCGGATCGATTCAGATAAACGAAATTATTGATGTCATCGCAAGCCGTGATGCCAGTATGCTGGGTCCTGTTTCTCTGGAAATGATGTTGACGCAGGGCAAAGCCGGCGAACTGGCGGAGATGATGCTGGAAAAAGAACAAATCTTCCCGGCCTTTTATGCGGTTTTGACCCACCCGAAATGGCCGGTTCGTCTGGGTGCGATGGTCGTGATGGAAGAACTTATCCAAAACAACCTGCCCCTGGCGGCCCGGACGCTGAAACCCCTGTGGGGTCGTTTTAACAGGGTTGATGATCGGGTAAAGGGAGACCTGCTGTATATTTTCGGCCAAATGAAGCAATCAGATCTGGCGCCCCGCCTGCAGGCTATACGCAATGGCGATTATGCCCCTGAAGTCCAAGAAGCAGCCCGAGAAGCATTGGATAAAGTAAATTCAACGCTTTCTAAATAGAATGGCGTATCAGCATTCTAGCATTCCTTCCTGCAGTAACCATAAAAAAAGACCCTGTAGAATATATCTACAAGGTCCTGTTAGCCGGTTTTCCGAAAGGCATTCAATTTATGATGTTTTGGTGTCCTTCTCTGCTTTCTTTTTGGAAGCGCGTTTGGGTTTGTCTTCGACTTTTTCTTCTTGCTTAGCTTCGGCGGCTTTCTTTTTGGACTTCTTTTTTGCTTTGGATTCTTCCTTTTTTTTGCTTTGCGGCGGTTTCGTTTTGGCTGCTTTTTCAGGCTTTACATCCGTCTTTGCTTCTTTCTCGTCTGCCTTGGCCTTGCTTTTTGGCTTTTTCTCTTTTTGCGTGGTTCCGATTTCGGCTTTCTTATCGGCTTTTGTCTTCTTTTTCTCAGCAGTGGCTTTTCCCGCTTTCTTTTTGGTTTTTTTCTTTCCGCCGGCTTCGGGAACCACAAGTTCAATCAGCGACATCGGTGCCGCATCGCCTGCTCGTCTTCCCAGTTTCACAATCCGCGTGTAACCGCCGGCTGAGTCGCCAAATTTTTGATGTGCTTCCGCAAACAATTTATGGACGACGCCTTTTTCCCTGATGATGGACAGGGCTTGCCGTCTGGCATGAAGATCCCCCCGTTTGGCTAAAGTGATAATGTGATCGGCCCAACGCCGCAATTCTTTGGCTTTGGCGCCGGTTGTGCGAATGCGCTCATGCTTGAACAGCGATGTGACCATATTACGGAACATTGCCTTCCGATGGCTCGTGGTTCGATTAAGTTTCAGGCTGGCTTTTCGATGTCTCATATGGCCGACTACTCTCCTTCTTCATTTTCTTCCGCGGGCGGTGCAAATCCATCGAGCTTCATCCCCAGGGAAAGGCCCATTTCGGACAACACCTCTTTGATCTCATTTAATGATTTCCGGCCGAAATTTTTTGTTTTGAGCATTTCAGCTTCAGTTTTGCTGACCAATTGCCAGATTTTGTTGATGTCTGCGTTTTTCAGACAATTGGCACTGCGAACGGACAGTTCGAGTTCTTCAACACTTCGATACAAATTTTCGTTGAACCTTGGCTTCTCCCTATCTTTCGCTCTTTCCTCTCGCCTCGGTTCTTGTTCTTCATCGAAATTTATGAATATGGTCATCTGCTCTTTTAAAATCTTGGCTGCATAAGCCATCGCATCTTCAGGAATAATGCTCCCGTCTGTCCAAACTTCCATCGTGAGTTTATCGTAATCCGTGCGCTGCCCGACGCGCGCGTTTCCCACCACATAGTTGACGCGTTTAATGGGTGAATAAACGGCATCAATCGGAATGGAGCCGGCAGGTGCATCTTCATCCTTATTCGCTTCGGCAAGTGAATATCCTTTGCCAAATTTAACGGTCATGCTCATATTTAATTTACCTTTGCCGGAAATGCTGGCAATGTGGTGTTTGGGATTGAGCACTTCGCATTTTCCGTCATCACTAATGATATCGCCGGCAGTGACCTCAGTTTCTCCGGAAGCTTCAATTCGAACTGTCTTAGGCTCCGGGTCGCTAATCTTAAAACGCACCTCTTTAAGGTTGAGGATAATTTCGGAAACGTCTTCCAGAACACCCGGTATAACGCTGAACTCATGCATGACACCGTCAAATTTAACCATTGTTATGGCAGCGCCGTATAAAGATGACAGGATGATCCTTCTTAACGAATTTCCGATCGTAATCCCATAGCCTCTTTCCAGCGGTTCACAAACGAACTTGCCATAGGATGGATTGCTGCTAACCTGCACTTTTTCTGGCTTAACGATATGCTGCCAGTTAGCATACATTAGTTCGTCAGATGACATTTTTTCTCTCCAAATGAATAAAGTTTTTGGATAAATGATTTACGGGCGGAGTCCGCCAGCCACAAACTTTAATCCGTATCTCACACTACTTGGAATAAAGCTCGACAATCAATTGTTCTTGAATGGGCATCGTAATATCTTCTCGCACGGGAAAACCGTTCACGACGCCTTTGTGCTTTTCTTTATCAAGCTCCAGCCATTGAGGTATACCTCTGCGCACGACTGCTTCCAGAGAATCGGTAATTTCAGAAACCTTTTTGCTCTTCTCCTTTACCTCAATTGCATCGCCCTTTTTGACCAGAAAAGACGGAATGTTGACCTTTTTACCGTTAACCAGGAAATGATTGTGAAGAACAAATTGCCGGCCCTGAGCACGCGAGTTTGCGAAACCCAGTCGATAAACCACGTTGTCGAGACGCCGTTCCAGAAAAACAAGGAGATTTGTCCCGGTAATGCCCCTATGCCGCTCGGCTCTCTCAAAAAACAGGTGAAACTGCTTTTCAGAAAGTCCATACATTCGCTTGACTTTCTGCTTTTCCCGTAACTGGACACCGTAATCGGAAATTTTTCTGCCCCGGCGCTCGCCATGCTGGCCTGGCGGGTATGAGCGTCGATCAAATGCACACTTATCTGAATAGCAGCGGTCTCCCTTGAGATACAATTTTAAATTTTCGCGCCGGCAATGCCGGCACACCGAATCTTTATATCTTGCCAAAAGGTCCTCCCCGTTTTGTTATTGGTTATTTGTTATTTGTTATTTGCTACCGATAATGCATTCTTACGCTTTAGGGATTAAGATCATCACGAATAACGATTAACGAATAACAAATAACGATCAGACTCTCCGTCGTTTGGGCGGTCGACACCCATTATGGGGAATCGGGGTTACGTCTTTAATCATCACGACGTTGAACCCGGTTGCCTGTAAAGCCCGCAGGGCCGATTCCCTTCCGGGTCCGGGCCCTTTCACGTATACCTCCACGGTTCTCATCCCATGCTCTTTGGCTTTCTTGGCGGCGTCTTCAGCAGCCATTTGAGCCGCAAAAGGAGTGCTTTTACGAGATCCTTTAAAGCCCTGGACGCCGGCACTTGACCAGGCCACAACATTTCCCCCTGAATCGGTTATGGTGACAATGGTATTGTTAAACGTTGATTGAATATGAACAACGCCGTTGGCTATATTTTTCTTTACCTTTTTTTTCGTACGAATTTTTTTGGCCATAGATCTCGCCTTTACTTTTTCTGTTTAGCGGCGCCTCTCTTCTTTACGGCAGCCCGCTTCGGTCCCTTCCGCGTCCGCGCATTTGTGCTCGTTCGCTGCCCCCGAACCGGAAGCGATTTCCGATGCCGAAGTCCGCGATAAGATCCTAAATCCATCAATCGTTTGATGTTCATCGACACTTCGGTACGCAGCACACCTTCAACCTTATATTCACTATCGATCTCCTTGCGGATGTTACTGACTTCCTCATCTGACAGCTGATCGGTTTTTAGATCAGGATCGATATTGAGCTTCGTCAATATCCGCCTGGATGAGGTTTTGCCGATCCCATAAATATACGTCAGCCCGATCTCGATCCTTTTATTCCTGGGTAGGTCAACGCCTGCAATCCTTGCCAATGTTCGTCCTCCTTTATCCCTGCCGTTGCTTGTGACGTTTGTTTTCGCAAATCACCCTTACGGTCCCTTTGCGCCGGATAACTTTGCATTTGGGACAAATTTTCTTTACAGATGCTCGAACCTTCATCGCTAATGCTCCTTATATTGGGTATTGGATATTGGTTATAAAAATAGGATCAGATTGTTATTCTGCCGGTATCCAATACCCTTTACCTATTACCCAATACCTAATACCGAATCTATTTCTCTCGGTAGGTTATTCTGCCGCGAGTCAGATCGTATGGAGAAAGCTCAACGGTGACTTTATCCCCGGGCAGGATCTTAATGAAGTGCATGCGCATCTTTCCCGATATATGGGCAAGCACCTGGTGTTTGTTCTCCAGTTCAACCTTAAACATCGCGTTGGGCAATGTCTCCAGGACAATGCCCTCTACAACTATCGGTTCTTCTTTGGCCACAGGCAACTCCTATTTCCAGGGTTTAACCCTTGCAGGCCATCACTACCGGCCTTTGAGTCTGGCGCCGCCTTGCTTTAAAAATCCCTCATAGTGACGGCTCAACATATGCGATTCTATTTGCGCAACGGTGTCGATCGCCACACCGACCACGATCAGCAGCGCCGTTCCACCAAAGTAAAACGGAACATTAAACCGGGTTATTAAAATCGAAGGCAGCACACAAACAGCAGACACGTAAATGGCCCCGCCAAGCGTAATGCGCGTTAGCACCTTGTCGATATAGTCTGCCGTGCGCTTCCCGGGGCGGATGCCCGGAATGTATCCGCCGTGTTTTTTCATATTTTCGGCAACATCAACCGGATTAAAGGTGACCGCCGTATAAAAATAACAAAAAAAGAAAATAAATCCAACGAACAGTAATTCATAAATAGGGTTACCCGGCCGCATTGTTTCGGCAATATTCTTTATCCAGGGAATATTGACAAAACTTCCTATCGTAGCTGGAAACATGATGATCGATGAAGCGAAAATCGGCGGGATCACACCGGATGTATTTATTTTTAAAGGCAAATGGGTGCTCTGGCCCCCGTACATTTTTCGTCCCACCACCCGTTTCGCATATTGAACTGGGATACGGCGCTGCCCTTGTTCGACAAAAATAATGAATCCGACAACCAGCACCATAAAGATGATCAGAATCAAAGCGATGAATATTCCCATTTCACCGGTTGATAGCAATCGAAACGTATTTCCGGCGGCAGTGGGCAGCCGGGCAATGATACCGGCAAAAATGATCAGTGAAATTCCATTCCCGATTCCACGCTCGGTAATTTGCTCTCCGAGCCACATGATAAAGGCCGTACCGGCCGTTAACGTGATGACTGTCATCAGCCTGAACGCCCATCCCGGAATCATCACCACCGGGGCCCCGCCGGGCGAACTCATACTTTCCAGCCCCACACTAATGCCAAATCCCTGAATGATACTCAATACAACCGTGCCATACCGGGTATACTGCGTAATTTTTTTGCGCCCCTGCTCACCTTCTTTCTTTAATTGTTCCAGATGCGGTATAACAACAGTTAAAAGCTGTAAAATAATTGAGGCACTGATATAGGGCATGATCCCAAGGGCAAAAACAGACAGCCTCTGAAAAGCACCTCCCGAAAACATATTAAAAATTCCAAATATGGTGCCTTCCGCTCTGGCAAAGAAAGACGCCAAGGCTGCCGTATCGATTCCCGGAACGGGAACATGGACACCGATCCGGTATACGATGAGCAATCCCAAGGTGAAAAAAATGCGCTTTTTCAGCTCGGGTATCTTGAAAACATTTTGGAACCCACTGCCAATCATTACACGACCTCTACACTGCCGCCAGCGGCTTCAATTTTCTCTTTGGCACTTTTGCTGACGTCGCTGAGTTTAACATTGAGGGCAATGCCGATTTCCCCCTGCCCCAGTAATTTGATGCCGTCTTTCTTGCCTTTAATGAGCCCGGCCTTTACAAGTGCGGTTTCATCCACCAAACTGCCGCTCTCAAATGTTAATAAATCCCTTATGTTGATGACGGCAATATTTTTTTTGAAAATATTGGTAAATCCGCGCTTGGGAAGTCGCCGTTGAATCGGCATCTGCCCGCCTTCATAACCGGGTCGGACACCGCCTCCGGATCGGCTGTTATATCCTTTCGTACCTCGACCGGCGGTCTTACCTCGGCCGGTTCCAACGCCGCGTCCCAGGCGCCTACTCACCTTGCGGGATCTTGAAGGCGGCGATAGTTCATGAAGCTTCATCGACCTTCTCCTCAGTGCTGACGAGATGTGAAACCTTATTAATCATCCCCCGAATTTCAGGTGTATCTTTAAGCTCGACTGTTTTGTTTAATCGAGTCAACCCCATTCCCCGTAAGACTCGGCGATGCTGCTCGGGTCTGCCAATCATGCTTCGAACGAGTGTTACTTTAACATTTCCAGCCATTTATCTCATCCTTTCCGTGATGCGCCCCTGTTCATTTCGTGCTGGAATCTACAGATTTTCAACATCAATTCCCCGCCTGACAGCCACCTGCTCACGACTCTCGAGACGTTCAAGACCGTTGATCGTCGCCTTCACCAAGTTGTGCGGATTATGCGACCCGATACATTTGGTTAGGATGTTTTGCACGCCCACCGCTTCCAAAACGGCTCTCACGGCTCCGCCGGCAATTACGCCGGTACCTTGAGCAGCCGGTTTAAGTAAAACTTTACCAGCGCCAAAGCGGCCAATCGTCTCGTAGGGTATCGTGCCCTCAAGCAAAGGAACTTCGATCATGCTTCTTTTTGCTTTTTCAACACCCTTGCGAATAGCCTCGGGGACTTCTCCGGCTTTACCGAGCCCGAAACCAACGGAACCTTGGCCATCACCGACAACAACGATCGCACTGAAGCTGAAACGACGACCCCCTTTTACGACCTTCGCCACCCGATTAATATGGACAACTTTGTCTATTAATTCAGTTTCCCCTATTTCCTGTTTGAACAAGAGCCTGCCTCCTTTAATAACGTAACCCTATAGAAAAAATTACCACCAAATAAAATTTGAAAATTTAATCACGAAAACACGAAATCTTGAAAGAACGAAATTTAGCCTCTTTTTATTTTTGGTGTTTCGTGCTTTCGTGATAAATATTTTTTGATTCAGCCCTAACCGACTCGTCGTAAGATGCCTTAGAATTCCAGACCCGCCTCTCGGGCACCTTCAGAAACAGCTTTGATCCTGCCGTGGTACAGAAAGCCGTTGCGATCAAATACGACCTTTTTGAATCCTTTTTCCATGGCACGCTGGCCGACGATTTTTCCGACAGTCGTGGCCATAACGACTTTGTTCTTGGCATCAGGATTTTCCCGAACGGCCTTTTCCATGCTGGATGCTGCGGCAAGGGTTTTACCGAGAGAATCGTCAATGACCTGCGCATAAATGTGCTTGGCACTTCGAAACACACACAGCCGTGGTCGGTTTCCTGTGCCAACCAGCTTTTTGCGAATTCTCTTTTTACGTTTCAAACGTGATTCTGTTTTTAAATTCAACGTTCCCATTTTTCAAAACCCATTCAGGTTAAAGCTTTATTACTGGGCAGAGACGCCTGCTTTACCGGCTTTTCTGCGGATATATTCCTCTTCGTACTTTATCCCCTTACCCTTATAAGGTTCCGGGGGCCTGATTTTCCGGATGGCCGCGGCAGTTCGACCCAGTTTTTCTTTATCGATGCCGGATAACTTGATGGTGGTATTCCGTTCGACGGCGGCGGAAATTCCTTCCGGCAGATCGAATGAGACCGGGTTTGAGAAACCGACGTTAAAAATGATGGCGTTACCTTTCTGTTCGGCCCGATAGCCGATACCATTTATTATCAGCGTTCGTTCAAATCCTTTGTTAACACCTGTGATCATATTGGCCACCAGGCTTCTCGTAAGTCCTTGCAACGCACGGCCGGACCGCTTATTTTCCAGGACGACCACATTCACCTCACCATTTTCAATTTTCAAATCGACAGCCGGATGGATGGGGCGTGCAAGGGTGCCTTTGGCGCCTTTAACGGTTAACACCCTGTTTTCATATGAAACATTGGTTTGTTGCGGAATTAAAATCGGTTTCTTACCTACTCGAGACATGTGTGACATCCCCTTTTCAACAGGTACACACAAGCAAGCAAAATCAACACATCATTTGCGTTCGGCTGCCTGCTTACGACCTGCGACGAATTCTACCATACATTGCAAAGGATCTCGCCTCCGACGTTTTCCCGCCGGGCTTTTTTATCGGTCATGATACCCCTGGATGTAGATAGAATGGAAATCCCCATACCATTATAGACCGGCTTGATCTCCTTGCTGTTCACGTATATCCTGCGGCTGGGTTTGCTGATGCGTTTGAGACCGTAAACTACAGCAGACTGCCCCGGACCGTACTTGAGGTAAATCCTCAAAATGCCTTGCTTGCCATCCTTGAGGAATTTGTAATTCTTAATAAAGCCTTCTTCCTTCAATATCTTGGCCACCTCTGTTTTAAGTTTTGACCCCGGCACATCAACACTGTTGAACTTGGCTTTGACACCATTTCTTATGCGGGTTAACATGTCGGCTATTGGATCGCTTACCGCCATTATTTTCTCCTCTTATCTTGCTTCTGGTCGTTGGCTGCTCTGGCTGATCGTCACTGCTCATTTGTTCCTTGCTGCTTGTCTCTGGCTCAGCCAGGAGCAAGAAGCCAATAGCCAGGGACCAGTCATTAGCTACCAGCTAGATTTTACGACTCCGGGAAGCTTGCCATGGGATGCGAATACCCGAAAGCAAATACGGCAAAGGCCAAACTTTCTTAAATATCCTCTGGGTCGCCCACAGATGGGGCACCGGTTGTATTGCCTTACTTTGAATTTGGGCTTTCGCATCGCTTTTATTCTAAGCGCTTTTTTCGCCAAATTACCCTCCCTAATTTCTAAACGGCATGCCCATTAGACCGAGCAGTTCCTTGCCCTCTTCGTCTGTTTGAGCAGTGGTAACTATGCTGATATTGAGACCCTTTATTTTATCGATCTTGTCGTAGTCAATTTCCGGGAAAATAATGTGTTCTTTAATTCCCAGAGAATAATTGCCCCGTCCGTCAAACGCTTTTGCGGAAACACCTCGAAAATCTCTAACCCGCGCCAGTGCAATGTTGACCAGTTTGTAGTAAAAGTCATACATCCGTTGACGCCTCAGGGTAACCATGCACCCGATGGGCATCCCCGCTCTCAGTTTAAAGGCCGCAATGGACTTTTTGGCACGGGTCACAACCGGTTTTTGCCCCGAAATAATCGCCAGCTCTTCGGTCGCGGAATCCAGTAATTTTATATTATGAATGGCTTCGCCCAATCCCATGTTGAGAACAATCTTCTTCAGCCTGGGAACCTGCATGATACTTTTATACTTGAAGGTTTCGATTAGCTTCGGTACAATTTCTTCTTCATAAACTTTTTTTAACTGTGACATTGCCTTCCTCCGGCACCCCGTCTTAAGTATCGATTGCTTCGCCGCATTTCACACAAAGCCGTACCTTTTTCCCATCTTCCAGGCGTTGCTTTTTGATTCGCGTGGGGCTTACGCACTTATTGCACATGACCAATACATTGGAAACCTTGACCGGCGCCTCGCCCTCAATAATACCCCCCTGTTTGTTTTTCGCACTGGGTTTGGCATGACGCTTGGTCAGATTGATCTTTTCAATCAGCAGTCGGTTCTTTTTTCTGTCAACCTTAAGCACCTTGCCTATTTTGCCTTTGTCCTTGCCGGCAATTAACTTGACCTTATCATCTTTTTTTATCAGTATCTTATTTGGGAGCATATCCTGTTTCCCCTCCTACAAAACCTCTGGAGCCAGCGAAATAATTTTCATAAATCTTTTGGCTCGCAATTCTCTGGCCACAGGACCGAAAATTCGGGTGCCAATCGGTTCCCGGGATGCGTTCACCAGGACGGCAGAATTATCATCAAACCGGATATAGGAACCATCCGGCCTGCGAATCTCCTTCTTTGTCCGAACCACTACCGCCTTCAACACCTCGCCTTTTTTAACCTTGGCATTCGGCAATGCCTCCTTAACGGCAACCACAATGATATCACCGACACTGGCATATCGCCTACGGGAGCCCCCTAGAACCTTTATGCAATATAATACCTTGGCCCCAGAATTATCTGCTACGGTTAACTTCGTCTCTGACTGGATCATTTTAACATTCCCTTGGCGTCAAACAGCTTTTTCGATGATTTTGTTCACCCGCCATCGTTTGGATCGGCTAAGAGGTCTGGATTCGGTGATGATGACCTTGTCGCCAATCTGGCATGCATTGCCTTCATCGTGGGCAGCAAATTTGGAACGTCGCCGTATATACTTATGATAGAGCTTACTTTTGACCAGCCGCTCAACCAAAACGATCACGGTCTTGTCCATCTTGTTACTGATAACGGTTCCGACCATTTGTCTCTTCATTCCTTGTTTTTTCATGGCATCGCTTATTCTTCAGCAGTCTTGTTTTTTACTTGAACTTCACGCCTAATCGTATTTATTCGAGCAATATCTCTTTTGACCTGCTTCATCTTTTGGGGATTTTCGAGCTGGCCGATTTCATGCTGAAAGCGCAGATTAAAGAGTTCTTCTTTGAGATCGCTTATTTTGCGCTGCATTTCTTCAAGACTCATCTCATTTATTTCACTGGATTTCATCAGGCCTCACCCCGCTCAACAAATCGTGTTTTAACCGAAAGCTTATGGGCAGCCAGGCGAAATGCTTCTTTGGCCACCTCTTTGGAAACACCTTGCATTTCATACAGGATCCTGCCCGGACGAATAACGGCCACCCACCCTTCCGGAGCCCCTTTTCCTTTTCCCATTCTGACTTCAGCCGGTTTTTTAGTAAACGGCTTGTCGGGAAAAATTCGAATCCAGATCCGGCCCCCTCTTTTTATATGCCGTGTCATAGCGATTCGTGCGGCTTCGATCTGTTTTGCCGATATACTGCCACAACCAGTGGCCTGCAAGCCGAATTCTCCAAAATTCAGATTACATCCCCTCCGGGCAACGCCTCTCATTCTGCCTTTTTGCTGCTTACGATATTTGACCTTTTTCGGGCTTAGCATGGTTTACAACTCCACTGATCTAAGTTATTTGTTATTCGTTATTAGTTATTCGAAATGCTTAGTGGTTAAGGCGCCAATATCACCAACAACAAATAACCAATAACAGATAACTAACTTGCCATTTCCACTTCATCCTTTTTCAGTATCTCGCCTTTAAAAATAAAAACTTTCACGCCGATAACGCCATAAGTTGTGCGCGCATCTATAAAGCCATAGTCAATATCAGCTCTAAGCGTATGCAGGGGGACCCGGCCTTCACGATACCATTCGGTTCGCGCCATCTCCGCACCGCCAAGACGTCCGGAACAGATAATTTTTACACCCAAGGCGCCGAAGCGCATGGCAGACGAAACCCCGCGCTTCATTGCGCGGCGAAATGCGACGCGTCGTATAATCTGTAATGCCACATTTTCCGCGACCAGCTGGGCATCGATCTCTGGTTTTCGAATTTCCTGGATATCGATTAAAACTTCACGGTCCGTTATTTTTTCAACTTCCCTTTTTAACTGCGATATTTCGGCACCCTTTTTGCCGATAACAATCCCCGGTCTGGAGGTATAAATCCGTAAACGTACACGTTTGGAGGATCGTTCGATTTCAATTCTGGAAACGCCTGCATGATACAGTTTGTCTTTGATAAATTTTCGCAATTTGTGGTCTTCCAGAATGTATTCGGCGTAATTCTTACCACCAAACCAGCGGGATTCCCACGTTTTGACGATCCCTAATCTCAATCCAATTGGATTTACTTTCTGGCCCAAGCTTTTACCTCCTTTGTTATACCGAGGATTCCTCGTCCAAAATCACGGTAATGTGGCTGGTTCGTTTCAAAATCCGTGTTGCCCGGCCCCGGGCTCTGGCCCGCCACCGTTTCAGGGTAGGGCCCTGATCCGCAACGACATTGCGGACAACCAGCAGATCGATGTCAATATCCGGATGTTGATCGGCATTGGCCACAGCCGACCGGATGACTTTTTCCAAAATCCCCGCAGCCTTTTGGGGCATGAATTTAAGGGTGTTCAACGCGGTCTCGACCGGCTTGCCCTTGACCGCCCCCAATATTTTATGAATCTTGCGGGGCGAAATTCGCATATACTTTGCAGAAGCTTTAACTTCCATCGTGTTAAACCCTTGTTAATTGTTATTTGTTATTGGGCTGTGACATTCAAGTCACTATTGGAAACCGACTTCATTCCGCTTTAACTATTAACCAATAACGATTAACTCCAATTGAGTTTTAACCCAATTGGTATGTTACTTCAGTCGGGACTTCTTCCCGCTGGCATGCCCGTAGAAAGTCCGTGTAGGTGAAAATTCCCCCAATTTATGACCCACCATGTTTTCACTGACAAATACTGGAATAAATTTTCTGCCATTATGAACGGCCAATGTGACACCGACCATCTCCGGCACAATGGTTGATCGTCTGGACCAAGTTTTAATGACATGGCTACTGCGTGATGCCTGGGCCTCATTGACTTTCTTTAGTAAACTACGATCAATAAAAGGTCCTTTTTTCAGCGAACGTGGCATTTGTACTCCAATTTTTAGTTATTAGTTATCAGTTATTAGTTAATGGCAATCCGTAATTACGTTCCTACAACGCTTATATCGCATCGGCTACAAACAAATAACCAATAACAAATAACCAATAACGACTTCTATTTGCGTTTTTTAGCAATTAACCGGTCGCTCTTTCGTTTGCGACGGGTCTTAAATCCTTTTGTGGGCCACCCCCACGGGCTGCAGGGGTGCCGACCGCCTGAGGATCTTCCCTCTCCGCCGCCCATTGGATGGTCGACTGGATTCATAGCCACTCCACGGACTTTGGGGCGTCGGCCAATCCAGCGTTTGCGTCCGGCTTTGCCCAGGGACTTATTTTCATGCCCGACATTACCGATCTGCCCTATGGTGGCCCTGCATTTTAAAAGAACCATCCGGACCTCGCCAGAGGGCAGTTTAATCAGCGCGTATGGGTTTTCTTTTGCCATCAGCTGTGCATAGGCACCCGCACTTCGAACAATTTGGCCGCCTTTGCCCATGCGTAACTCAATATTATGAATTTGGGTGCCCAGGGGAATATGGCTCAGCGGCAGCGTATTTCCGGGTTTAATATCCGCATTGGGCCCAGACTCCACAATGTCATTGAGCTGAAGCCCGAGGGGTGCCAGAATATAACGCTTTTCTCCGTCGCTGTAATGCAACAGGGCTATCCGGGCTGACCGGTTCGGGTCGTATTCGATGGCGGCAACTTTGGCCGGAATACCGGTTTTGTCCCGCTTAAAGTCGATAATTCTATAATTGCGCTTATGCCCGCCGCCCCGGTGTCTGATGGTAATGCGTCCGTTGGAATTTCGTCCACCGGATTTTCGAATCGCTTTCAACAGCCGCTTTTCCGGAGTCGTTCGCGTAATCTCTTCAAATGAAGAATATGTTTGAAAACGCCTACCCGGCGATGTCGGTTTTACCTTTTTGATGGCCATGTTGTGCTCCTAATTCTATGCTCCTTCAAAAAAATCGATGCGCTCGCCCGGTGCCAGGGTGACGATTGCTTTTTTCCAGTTCCGCCGCTTGCCGACAAATCGGCCTCTCCTTTTGGTTTTGCCTTTAATCTGCATGGTCTGAACACCGGCCACTTTGACTTGAAAAGCTGTCTCAATGGCCCTCCTTATTTCAATACGATTGGCGCGTCGGTCGACTTCAAATGTCACCTGATTCGCGACTTCTTTCTGAATATTGGTTTTCTCGGTGTTCAAGGGTCGCTTGATTATTTCATATTGCATCATGCCGCCAGCCTCCCCTCAATATTCTTTATTACCGGCTCCAGCAATATTAATGTCTTATATTTAAGTACATCATAGACATTCAGGCCTTCACTTCGCAGCACTTTGATATCGGGAACGTTCCTGGAGGAAAGCTCCAGGTTTTCATTTTTTTCCCCGGTAACGATGAGTGCATTGGTCAGATTTAAGCCGCTTAAAATATCAACAAACTCCTTGGTCTTGATTTGTTTCAGCTCAATTTTGTCGAGCACGATTAGCTCATTCGCCTGCAGTTTGCTGCTCAACGCCATTTTCAGCGCGAGCTTTCTGACCTTTTTGGGCGCTTTGAAAGCATAGATACGCCCATCCGGGCCGAATAGAACTCCGCCGCCCCTTAACAAGGGCGACTTAATATCGCCCCGACGCGCCCTGCCCGTGCCTTTTTGGCGGAAAAGTTTTCGAGAACTGCCCTTCACTTCGCTGCGATGCTTAACCGAAGCACTTGCCGCACGTCGATTGGCGAGTTGCATGGTTACAACTTCATGCAGCACGCTGGAATTTACAGGAACATTGAAGATCTTTTCCACCAGATCGATCGTTGCAACTTTCTTCCCTTTAATATTTTTAACATCTACAATCGGCATAGCCATCCCCGTTTAATTTGAGATCGGTTCAAAATATTTTATGAAGCTTGGTTTTGTTGAAATTTAAGCTTATTGATGGTCACCAGCCCGGACTTCGCACCCGGCACGGCACCTTTAATCAAAATGATATTGTCTTCGGGCCGGATATCGACAACTTCCAGATTGCGGGCGGTTTTACGATCGTTGCCATAACGGCCGGGCAACTTCTTTCCTTTGATGACTTTTGACGGCCACGCACTGCAACCGATAGACCCCGGAATACGATGGCTGTGACTTCCATGGCTCTTGCGTCCACCGTGAAACCCGTGTCGTTTCATTACGCCCGAGAATCCGCGGCCTTTCGAAGTCCCGACCACATCCACATGCTCGCCAACTTTAAACATCTCGAGTGTAATTTGCTGGCCCAAAGTGTAACCGCTCGGGTCTGCAACCGCAAATTCTTTAACATAGTCAAAAGCCCCCGAAGCGCTTTTGCTAAAATGTCCTTTTAGCGGTTTGTTGACGCGAGATTCCTTTTTGCTGCCAAATCCCAATTGAAGCGCATTATACCCGTCTGTTTCTTCCGTCTTTATCTGGGTAACAACACACGGGCCTGCTTCAATGACCGTAACGGGCACGTATTGCCCGTCGGGCAAGAACAATCCGGACATTCCCAGTTTTTTCCCCATAAGTCCTTTACACATCGATCTAACCTTTTATTCGCCGTCTATAATTCTATATAAGGATTTGACGCCCGCTAATAGATACGCACGTTCCAAGCTGTCGTACGGATTAAAAAATTAGGGATACAGGATAAACAATCAGCTCACCTCGCGCTTTGATAACCTGAATCCCTATTTTAGATCTGGGCTAGAGTTTTATCTCCACATCGACACCCGGTGACAGATCCAGCTTCATCAAGGCATCCACAGTCTGTTGCGTGGGTTCCATGATATCCATCAGCCGCTTGTGCGTCCGAATTTCAAACTGCTCACGCGACTTTTTGTCAATATGCGGAGATCGCAACACCGTGTATTTATTGATCCGGGTAGGCAACGGAATCGGCCCAACGACTTTAGCGCCGGTTTTTGTAGCGGTATCGACGATATCGGATGCAGACTGATCCAGCAGTTTATGGTCGTAAGCTTTGAGTCTGATTCTAATCTTGGTATTGGTTATCATAATCGTTCGTTTCCGTTATTCGATAATTTCACTGACCACGCCGGCGCCAACTGTGCGCCCACCTTCGCGTACTGCAAACCGCACTTCCTTTTCCATCGCTATCGGA